>Ga0156018_1160_pt1 | contig 26002 bp, 21 predicted proteins | sample RifCSPlowO2_02_FD_107672 | JGI IMG/M metagenome (GOLD analysis project Ga0156018, IMG submission 107672) | Acidobacteria bacterium RIFCSPLOWO2_02_FULL_65_29 | reverse complement strand
GGCGGCACCGCGGCGTGCACGACGGGGGCTGCTGCGGGCGGTCGTCGCCGGTTGCTGGGCTCAGCGAGGGACGCCCGGGCGCCGCACGTGCTGTCCTCCGGTCGTGGGACGAGGGCTGGAGCGACACAAGTCCTGTCACGCGACGCGCGCGAGGTGATCAATACCGTGCGGACCGCGCGCGTGCGGGTCATGAGGTGTCGGGAAACTCCGGGAACGGGCGCGCACGCCGCAGACACTCCGTCACGATCATGTGCCCGTCCGGACAGACGGGACAGGTCCGTAACGAGACCCCGGTGAGGGCCTCGTAGCGGTCGCGATAGTCCGGCGGTGGCACGGTGTGGTCGGCAATGGCCGCAACCGGGTGCGCCGCGGTCGTCCCGGCGAGGAGCTGCCGGCAGCGGGCGAGGTTGTGCGTGCGGTGCCGATTGCCGAGCAGGCCGTAGTGGCGCATGCGGTGGAAGCCGGCCGGCAAGACGTGCAGGAGGAAGCGCCGCATGAACTCCGGCGCGCCGAGCGTCATCGTCTGCTGCATGGACGCCGCGTCGGCACGGTAGTCCTTGTAGCGGAATTGCACGTGGCCGTCGTCGATGTTGATGAGGCGCTGGTTGGAAATGGCGACCCGGTGGGTGTAGCGCCCGACATAGTCGAGGACCTGTCGGGGACCGGCGAAGGGCGGTTTGGCATAGACCACCCACTCGGTCTTCCGCGCCGGCTGCACATGATCGGCAAAGCCTTGCGGATCGGCCAGCGTGTGCAGCGAGGCGGCGAACCGGAGCTGGCCGTCGTCGAACGCCTCCTGCAAGGATTCGAGGAAGAGTCGGCGGAAGAGCCGGGACAGCACCCGGACCGGGAGGAAGAACCCCGGTCGACAGGCGATCCACCGAGTGCCATCCGGTGAGAGCCCCCCGCCGGGGACGACGCAATGGAGATGCGGGTGGTGCAGGATCGTTTGTCCCCACGTGTGGAGCACCGCGAAGAAGCCAATCTCGGCGCCGAGATGGCGCGGATCCGCGGCGATGGTGCGGAGGGTGTCCGCGGTTGCACGGAAGAGGATGCCGTAGACGACCGCTTTGTTCTGGGCCGCGATCTCAGCGATCGCTTGAGGCACGGTGAAGACGACGTGAAAGTACTCCGTGTCGAGCAGGTCCGCGGTGCGGTCGTCGATCCAGGCGGCCCGGGCCAGCGACTGGCACGTGGGGCAATGCCGATTACGGCAGCTGTTGTACCAGATGCGCGTGTGTCCGCAGCGGTCGCACTGTTCGACATGGCCGCCGAGGGCGGCGGTGCGGCACTGCGTGATCGCGGTGATGACGCGCCGGTGCGCCATCGAGAGCGAAGGACCCACGTGATCACGATACGTGTCGCCGTAGCGGCGGAACACGTCCGCGACCGTCGGCGTCGGGCGATCCATCGACTCGGCGCTCAGCGAGCGGTGGGCGTGGGGGGCTGGGACGGAGGCGCGACGGGGCGCGGGAGCAAATCCAGGGGGCTCGCGGTCGCGCACACCTGCGTCGTGGCGATCGCGAGATACCGGGCCGTCGTCGCGAGACTCCGATGACCGAGCAGCAATTGAATCGTGCGGACGTTGGTGCCGGCTTCCAGGAGATGGACCGCAAACGCGTGACGCAGCGAATGGGGCGTAATCGGCTTCAGAATGCCGCAGCGCCGATGGGCCTTCCGGCAGGCGCGGTTCACCGCACGGGTGGTGATCGGGTGGCCCGGGCGATCGCCCGGGAAGATCCAAGGCGTGGAGCGACTGACCCGCCACCAGTCGCGCAGGATGGTCAGCAATGTCGGGGAGAGCATCACGTAGCGATCTTTCTGCCCCTTGCCTTGCTCGATGCGCAGGACCATCCGCTGGCTGTCGATGGCTAGCGGGGTGAGCCGCACGGCTTCCGAGATGCGGAGGCCGGCGGCATAGCAGGTCGTCAGGATCGTGCGATGCTTGGGGGCCCCGACGCAGTCGAGGAACTGGACGACTTCGGCGGGGCTGAGCACCACGGGCAAGGTCTGCGGCGTCTTCGGCGCCGGGATCACGGCCTCCACCGACCACGTCTTCTGGAGGGTGACCGTGTAGAAGAAGCGGAGCGCGGCCACCGTGATCACCCTGGACGCAGGCGCCAACTGTTTGTCGTTGGTCAAATAGACTTGGTACGCACGAATCTCTTCGGGGCCCAACAGCGCGGGCGACCGGCCGAAGTGACGCGCGAAGCGGGCGACGTGCTCCACGTAGGCGCGTTGCGTCGACGACGCGAGATGGCGAATTTGCATGTCTTCGAGCATGCGTTGCCGAAGCGGGGTCATAGACGGCTCCTCTGCGAACGCGCCTGGCCCATTCCAGGCGGTCGCACGGGAGCGTATGTGAGGATTCGGTGATCGAATCGGTGGGAAAATCCGGACGCGCGAGGTGGGGATCAGCGCGTCGGTCTACGGTCTACCGCGAAGCGGTTTAGTCCAACGGTCATTCCGTTAACCGCCGACATTCCGCTAATGCTTCCTATCGTCCGAGACCGGCGCCCACGTACATCGGATTGCGGACGATGCCATACGGCCCGCGAACGACCAGCCGGCGAGGCGGATCGAACGGTGCCGGCGTGCCTTTCCCGACGAAGACGAATGTGAGGATGCACGCGAGGACCAGGGCCGCCCCCGATATGACCACGAGCCCGCCCGCAACCTGCGGGGCTCCGATCGCCGTTGGCCTGGCGATTCCAGACGCCTCGAGGATCCACCCGGGCAGAAACACCAGGCGGAAGCCGACGAACAGCGTGGCTTACGCGATCGCGCGGGCAAGCACGAACACGCGTTACCTCACTCGCTCGAGCTCCGCGGACACCTGATCGAGAAGCGAGGCTTCCCGATCGAGCGCCCTGGCGGCCCTGACGATTTCCGTCTCGGCCTCGGCGTACGACTTCTGCTCGATGGCTTCGCGAACTCCCGGAAGCGTTTTGACCGAGTAGCCCGTGTAGTAGCCGGGCGCGTACAACAGGTGCCGGTACCAGGGGCGCTTGGGCAGCCCCGCCGGCTCGACGAACTGGCGCTCACTCTGAATCAGCCGTGCGTTCACGGTGGCGACAATCCCCGCATTCGCGCCGAGGCGCGGACGAGCCGCGTCCGCAGCCTTCTTGTATCGCTCGGCCGCCCGGGTCAGCGTGTTGGCGGCGTTCTCGAGCGGAGCGAAGTTGAGCGCCGGCACCGGCGCCTCGGCCTTCGGCGCCTGCACCGGACGCCGCGGATCGGCGATGGCGGCAAGCACGCCGTCCTCGATCTGCCGGTTGCGCTCCCTCACCTCGTCCTGCCGCTGCTTCAGCAGGGCTTGCACTTCCTTGACGTAGGTCTGGACGGTGTCGGCGACGTTGGTGAACTCGAACGGCCAGAGATCGGCATCCGCCAGTCGGATGACGGCCGTGCCGACCGTCTGCGCGAGCGCGCGGCCGTAGCGGAAGTCGGAGTCCGCGAACTTCGAGAAGTGATAGAAGTCGTCGTAGATCGAATGGTAGATCCCGTCGTCGTCCATCCCGCCGAATGAGAGGTTCAGCGTCGGCACGCCGTTGTGCTGGAGGAAGGGCGAGTAGTCGGAGCCCGAGCCAAGCGCGTCGATTCTCAGGTCGGCGCGGGTCCGCGCTTCGGACCGCTGCTCGGCGGTGCCGTTGGCGATCGCCCTCGCCTGCTTGCGCTTCCACACGCTCATCTTCGTATCTGGATCCTCGATGTCGCGCGCGACGCCGTTGATGAAGTGCTCCAGCGAGTGCGAGCCGCCGGCGTTCAGGAACCCGCGGCCGTTGCCGTCGGTGTTGATGTACACCCCGGCCTTGTACCGCAGCTCTTCGTCGTGGTGCTCCACCCACTCGGTCGAACCGAGCAGGCCCTGCTCTTCGCCGTCCCAGGCGATGTAGACGATGGTCCGTCGGGGCCTCCAGCCCTGCTTCACCAGCTCGCCCATCGCGCGCGCCTCTTCCAGCTCCGCCGACATGCCGCTCACCGGATCCTGCGCGCCGTTCACCCAGGCATCGTGATGGTTGCCGCGCACGACCCATTCATCCGGATACGTCGAACCCTGAAGCCGCGCGACCACGTTGTAGACCGGCGTCATGTTCCAGTTGAACGCGACCTTGAGGTGCACGCGGGCGGGCCCGGGACCGATGCGGTAGGTGATCGGCAGCCCGCCGCGCCACGCGGCCGGCGCCGCGCGGCCACCGATGGCGGCCATCAGCGGCTGGGCGTCGCCGTACGAGATCGGCAGCACGGGGATCGCCGTCAGCGTCGGCGCGTTCCTGATGTCCAGGCGCTTGGCCTCGGGCGTCGCGCCGACGCCCGGCGTCAACGGGTCGCCCGGATACGACGGCATGTCCATGACGCTCCCGCGCTGGACACCGTCCTTGTTCCGCATCGGGCCGTTCGGAAACACCTCGTCCACGGCATACCCGTCGTCGGCCGGATCGGAATAGATCAGGCAGCCGACGGCGCCATGTTCCGCGGCGACCTTCGGCTTGATGCCGCGCCACGACGCACCGTAGCGCGCGATCACGATGGCGCCCTTCACCGACACGCCCCGACGTTCGAGCTCTTCGTAGTCGACCGGCCGCCCGTAGTTCACGTAGACGAGCGGTGCGGTGACGTCGCCGTCGATGGAATAGGCGTTGTAGGTCGGCAGCTGTTCGCTCTCCTGGCCGGACGTCGGATCGACCGCGACCGGCGGTTCGCGCAGGGCGGCCCTGAACAACGACGGCTCGACCATCTCGACCAGCCGTTCCTTTGGCGTCGGGAACAGCACCTGGTAAGTCTCGATTCTCGCGTCCCAGCCCCATTCCTTGAACTTCGCCAGGATCCACTCGGCGTTGTCCTTGTCGTAGGCCGAGCCGAGATGATGCGGCCGCGCGCTCATCCGCCGCATGTAGTCGCCGATGTTGCCGGCGTCGGGAATGGCGCGAAACGTGGCGTCCCAGCTTCGAGCGACCTGCGCCGACGGACCCGACGGTGCCACGACCAGCACGATCGCCAGCAGGACGGCTAGAGCGGATCGCGTCATTGCTCCTCCTCAATCGCGCGCCTCACCGCCCGGATCGAGTCCCGGCGAACGCGCGCTTTGAAGCCTCGTACGTAGTGTCCGGCTTCAGCCGGACCAGATGGCGATAGCGTATCCGACGCGAGCGAGCTGCGTGCGGCGGTCTACGGACCTGGCCGGCTCGGATACCTGGCCGCCATCCTCCGGATCGTGTTGAGCCCTCGAAACGTCGAACGCACCCCGAGCAGTTTCTCGAACTTCGCGTTCGAGAACGTGGACTCGCCCTGCTTCAATCCCGAGAGCCAGTACATCTCGCGCCCGTTCAGGTGGAAGTCGTCGATATCGGTCCGAAGCGCCATCAGTTTCCTGCTCGATGCGCCATCGAGCGGCTCGACGAGGAATCCCACGAGGAACGCCGCCGCCCGATCGACGTCCTTCCTCGCGAACGGCTCGTAGCTCGCCACGGCCTCCACTTCCTCCCGGGTTCTGACGAAGGTATCAACTTCGTAGCCGAGCGCCTCGCGCAGCTTCTTCTCAGGGGGAGACGCGCGGGCGGGGGAGACGCGCGGGCGGGTCGGAGAATGGTCATTCCGTTAACCGCCGACACCCCGCTAATGCTTCCTATCGTCTAATGCTTCCTATCGTCTGAATTCCGGCACGTGAGGGTCGGCGCTCGCCGTGTGCAGCGTGGACGTCCGCATCACGCCGATTATAGTCCCGAGACGCGGGTCGGCAGCTTCTCGGGCGCGAGCTCTTTGGCAATACGGGAATCCAAGAGCGCAGGATGGGCTTATGGTATGCTCTCCGTTGCTACCAATAGGAATACCGAATGCCTCTTCGAAAAACGGCCATCGCCGTTCCGGACGATCTGCTGACGGAGATCGATCGCGCCGCCTACGAGCGGCGCGAATCGCGCAACCGGTTCGTGACGCGTGTGCTCCGATATGCGGTGCGCGCACGTCGAGATGCTGACATCACGCGCCGACTGGACGAGTTATTCGCGCGTCCGAATCTCGCCGATCAACAACGCCGGGAGGCGTCCGATCTCGACGTCTCGGGAACGCCGTGGACCAGCGAACGGTGGTGATTCGTCAGGGAGAAGTCTACTGGCTCCACTTTGGAGCAATACAGGACTCGGCGCCGGCAGGACGCCGGCCGGCCCTTGTCGTGCAGCACGATCGCTTCAATCGCAGCGCCATTTCGACGACCGTTGTGGTGGCCATCACGTCAAACCTTCGCCTTGGCGCCATGCCGGGCAACATCCGGCTTCGTGGCGGCGAAGGCGGACTCCCGCGCGCGAGCGTCGTGAACGTCTCGCAGATTCGAACCGTCGATCGAACACGACTGGCCGATCGGGTGGGTGTCTTGGGAGCGTCCCGGGTGCGGGATGTGCTCAAGGGCCTGACGCTGCTCCTCGGAACCGACGAAGCGGCTGACGCCTGAACGCTCGGTCCCTACGAAAATTCCGAGCGCCGAGGTGTCGGCACAGGCACGAAAACCGCGGCGCAGGCCAGGCGGCGGCGTGGGGATGGGACCCCGCGCCTCGTTTAGAGACGGTGAGCCGGAGCTGCGGTTTTCCGGCCGGCGGGCGGGGTCCCCGACGCGCGGACCGTGCGCGTTGGGGTGCCGGCGAGGGTTTCCGAAGCGAATGGGCCGGGCCGATTTGGCGATTCATGAATAATCCGGATTAGGCGCCCAGCTCGACAGAGTGAAATGGCTCCAGCGTGTCGATGGCGTCCGGCGCCTGGGTCTTCACGTCCCATTTGAACAGCCGCACGATGATCCGATCCGGCAGGAAGTCGGCCAGCATGAACCCGTGTTGCTCGATCGGCTTGACGTCCTCGTGAAGGTCGAGATGCGCGGGCGGCGTGGCCCCGACGCCGCGAAACGCCGAGGGCCAGCCGCCGGGCGCCGTACCAATCGGGCCCGAGAGCACCGTGTTGATCGGGCGCGCGCGAAAATCGAGCGCCCCGGCGCGCAGCATGCGGCCGATCCCGATCGCATGGAGATCGCCGCTCACCACGAGCGGAATTCGCCTGTCCATGCCCGATATCGATTGCATCAGCCGATCGTGCTGCTTCAACCATCCATTCTGCCAGTAAGGCTTCGGCTTCGCAGTGGTCAACTTGCCGCCTTCGTCAAGGACATCCGGATACCATTCGCCCCACTTCCCCGCGGTCCAGCCTGGTGGATTCGACGGCGCGTGGACCAGGTGCCTCACGTCGGTCGCCTTCATCCGCGCGTGCAGCCACTGTTCGACTTCGGGGGTGATGAAGACCGCGCTCGGACCGGCGAGGGTCATCGTGCGACGGACGTCGTAGAGGAGAATCTCGGCCAGGCGACCGAACCTGAGCGTGCCGAAGCTCTCCGATATCTCGGCGCGGTTGTCGGACGAGGACCACGGGAGGTTCGAGGGGCGCCCGGCGTCGGGCAGAAACTCCGGGTAATACATCCGCTGGGTCGCGCGCGCGAGCTGGAGCTGAAACCAGACCGGCGGGAACGTGACGATCTCGTCGGTCCCTTCGTCGTTGTCGAAGTAGTCGTGGTCGTCCTGCAGGAAAAACACCGGCGTCGACCGGAAATCGGTGCCGTACACCGGAACGATCTGCGGGGCGGCCGCGAGCTTGAGGACCGTTTCGTTCTTGTCGCCGAACACGAGCGCCGATCGATTGAAGCTGTCGAGCCGCGTCGTATTTCTGCGCTCCGGCGGCGTTCGCGGCGCGTGCAGGTCCCAGTACACGTGATCGCCGTTGGCGATGGCGGCGTCGGGCTGGAACGAAAGACCGCGGCGGAGCAGCCGGTTGCGAACCGCGGTAGGCAGGTTGCCGCTCGGCTGACCGTCGCTCCTCACACCGGTGCTCTCGGGTCCCCCGGCGCAGGTGAAGAACAGCACGCGGAAGCGATCCGGTGTGGCCTCGCGCGACGGAAACGTCGACAGCTCCCACGGCTGGCAGAGCGACGCGCCGTTGGCCGCGGCGAGCGAGAGCGAATAGCGGCGCCCCGGCGTGAGGCCGGCCGCGTAGAACTGCCAGCATTCGCCCGCCGTATCGTTCATTCGGCCGCTGACGAGGGTCGTGCCAATACGAAGCGTGGGCGGCGCACTGAGCGGCTGCGTGAAGGAAGCCTTGATCAGCAGTCGCGTGTCGCTGACCGTCGGCAGCAGATGGCGCAACCGTCCGGGGTCCCAGGCGCCTGACGAGGACGAGATTCTTGGTTGAGCGAACGACTCGGCCGGCCGCGACGCGAGGATCGCGGCAGCCATCGACCCGAGGAGGAAATCGCGTCGATCCATGGAGGCCACAGCTTACGCGCAGTCCGTCGCGGTGAACAGCTATTCTCTTGCTAGGCCCGTTATGCGGAACGAGTACAACATTCTCGTTTCGACCAGCATAACGGGCGTCTAACTTCTAACTTCTAACTTCTAACTGCAGCCCTTGACCCTCTGCCCGCGGCCCTCGACCCTTTGCCCTTCTAGGCGTCCCTCGACGATGCTCGGGCGGGCAGACGATTGGGTCCACCGACGAGTTTGGCGACAAGGCACTGGAACCGCCGATCTCGTACCACGACCTGCACGCGACGTGCTGCACCTGCTTGGGCTGGATCACAAGAAGCTGACCGACAGGTTCAACGGCCGCGACATGCGGCTGACCGACGTGTACGGTACGTTGATCCGCAAATCGTGAACACGTAGCTCTGATGCTATTCTGTCTCGGGGGACTCGTGGACATGCGCAGGGATTGGCAACGGTTCCAGGTAGCGAAGCTTCGCCTCAAACCGCCGAGTGACGGGCCCATGGGCTCAAACGGCGAATCTTCGCTACTAGGCGGCCGCTTCGCGGCCGCACTAAGACCGCTTCTAAAGCCGAAAACCTGCGTCATGCGCATGGACATCGGCTTTAGAAGATGTCTAGCCGCGCTCATCGTCATCGCCGTCGTGTGCGACACGGGCCGCGCCGCTCAGGCGCAGGCGCCGACGGCCGAGGATGTCGCCGCCGGCATGAGGATTTACGTGCAGAAGGCCGATTGCCAGGCCTGTCACGGCTGGGCGGGTGACGGCCGCAAGATGGACAGCCAGATGCCCGACGGCGCCAACCTTCGCGAGAGCCGGCTCAATCGCGCCGCCACGATCCTCGCCATCAAGTGTGGACGCCCGGGCAGGAGCATGCCCGCGTTCGACAGACTCGCCTACAGCGATGGCCGCTGCTACGAGCTGAAGTTGGCCGACCTGCAGAGAACGGGCCGCCAGCTGCCCGACCCCGCGGCGACCTTGCAGCCGCGGGAGATCGAGCTCGTTGCCGATTTCCTGTTCGCCAAGATCATGGGAAAAGGGCCGATGGATCGCGCCGCATGCGTCGAGTACTGGGGCTCGGACGTCGACGCGTGCCGCGAGCTCGACAAGTAGCCACGAAAACACGAAAACACGAAAAAGGTTCAGTTCAGCGCGAACACGAACAGGTAGCTCGCGTTCTCGAGCTTGTCGTACTTCACCGGATGCAGGTGGCGGCCGCCGGACTGCACGGCGAGGTACTGCTTCGGCCCGATGGCATACGTGACCGGCGCGCCCTTGAGCGGCGTGCCGACGTTGAAGCGCCAGAGCTCCTCGAGCGTCTCGTCGTTGTAGGCCACGACCCAGCCGTCCTGTAACGCCGTGAACACGAGACCGCCGGCCGTGGCGATCACGCCGGATCGAATCTCGATGTCAGTCACGGCTTTGGCGGCCACTTTGTGGTTGACGGCATCGAAGGCGGTCACCGCGCCGTAATACAGATCGCTCGTCGACTTGCGCGGCTGACTCGCCTTCTGATCGATGCCGCCCTCCTTGCCGCGGGATGCGACCGCCGCGCCCGTCTGGCTGAAGCAGCCTTCGGTCCCGACGCCATACGCGATGCTCTTCACGGGGTTGAACGCGAGCGGCTGGTGCGCCACGCCCCCGTGCCAGGTCGGGCACGCGCGCTTCATCGGGTCGCCGCGCAGCGCGCGCGCCTCGGGATTGTAGATCTGGACATCCAGCTGCGGGTTGTAGTCCACGGGCCTGCCGGTCTTCGGATCGATGCCCTTGGTCCAGTTCAAGTCGTTGACGTACTTCTCCGCCTTGATGAACTTGCCGTTGGTGCGATCGAGCGAATAGAAGAATCCGTTGCGGCCGTAGTGCCCGACGACCTGGCGCCGCTGGCCGTTGATCGTGGTGTCGTACAACATGTGGACGCCCACTTCGTCGTAGTCCCACGAATCGTTCGGTGTGTACTGGAAATGCCAGGCCAACTTGCCCGTCGCGACGTTGAGCGCGACGGCGGAGTTCGTGTACAGATTGTCGCCGGGACGGAACTGCGGATCGTAGATCGGATAGGGGTTGCCGGTGCCGAAGATGTAGAGGTTGGTCGCCGGATCGTAGGAACCCGTCTGCCAGACGCCGCCGCCACCTGTCTTCCAGGCATTGTGGTCGTCTTTCCAGGTCTCGCTGCCGGGGTCGCCCGGCTTGGGCACGACGTACCAGCGCCACAGCTCGTTGCCGGATCGCACATCCAGCGCAGCCACCCATCCGCGCGTGCCGCCGTCGCCGGCGCCGTTCTGGATCAGCATTTTCCCGTCCGCGACGACTGGCGCCGTGAGGAAGCGCTCCCGCCCGCCGAACTCGTTCTTGCCGGCAATCATCTTGTCCCAGACAATCTCGCCGTTGTCGCGATTGATCGCGATCACGCGTCCGTCGGGCAGATTGGCCAGAACCAGGTCCTCCCACAGCGCAATGCCACGCGTGCGCGACGCGTTGCCCTGATGCGACACCCCCGGGTCGGCGATCCACACGAAGTCGCCTTTGTTGGGTGTTCGCGCGTCGATCTTGTACACCGTGCCCCAACCGTCGGTCGCGTACATGAAGCCGTTGTCGATCAGGGGATTGACTTCGTTCTCCGGCCCATTCTGGCCGACGTCCTGCATGCCACCGAGCGCGAGCGCCCAGACCATCCGCAGGTCCTTCACGTTCGACCGGTTGATCTGTGTGAGCTTGGAATACCGCTGCGACCCGTAGTCGCCGTTCATCAGCAGCCAATTCTGGGGCTCGTTCTGCGCGTTGATCAGCCGGTCCTTGTTGACGGTGATCTTGTACTGAGCGCCGAGGGTGATCGCCAGCGCGATCATGCCGAGTACGGTCACAAGAGCGGTCAGCGTCCGAGAGTCATGGCGCATCCTGGTCTTCTCCCGGGCACATCTTACATGCTAACGTGGGGCTCCGCCCCACACCCCGGCTCGAGTTGTCACTTCTGACTTCTAACTTCTAACTTTGGGTTCGACCGTGGTATCGTCTGGGGTCATCGCGGTTAGAACGGAGGCATAGATATGAGACGGGCCCTACGTGCGTTACCCTCGGCGTTGGCGGCGATTGGCCTCCTGGCCACGCCGGCGGCGGCGCAAGAGCTGAAAGCGGGCGACCTGGCGCCGGACTTCACCCTGCAGGGCACCGACGGTCAGACTTACACGCTCTCCAAACTGCGCGGCCGGACGGTCGTGCTCGCGTGGTTCCCCAAGGCGTTCACCGCTGGTTGAACGGCCGAATGCAACTCGCTCCGTGCGAGCGGGGACAAGATTCGCACCTTCGACGTCTCCTATTTCATGATCAGCGTCGACACCCTCGAGGAGAACACCGCTTTTGCCAAGAAGGAGCAGGCCGACTTCCCCCTCCTGGCGGATCCGACCAAAGGGACGGCCACCAAGTACGGCGTGCTCAATCCGAAGTCTGGTTTCGCCAACCGGTGGACCTTCTACATCGGGCCGGACGGAAAAATCCTGAGGATCGAGCAGAAAGTCACTCCGGCCACTGCCGGTGAAGACGTGACCAGGATTCTGAGCGAGCTCAAGGTGGCGGCCAAGAGATAGCGGACACGCAGACCGGGTCGCCGCATCGACTCGATGGCGATGCGGCGGCCCCCAACTGCCTACACGTTGCGCGCTTTTACGATCGTCCAGACCCACCGTCTTCGCGCTCATGAGCCAGCCGACGCCTCCCTCGCCACCCGTCACCGACGCAGCGTGGAAAGCGCTCGAGGGCGCGTACGACCTTCAAATCCACGTCGCGCCCGACGTGATCGGCCGGCGGACCGACGATATCGACTGCGCCAAGGACTTCCTCGCCCACGCCATGCGGGGCTTCGTCCTGAAATCCCACTACATTCAGACCGGCGAGCGAGCGCAAGTGGTCACCAAGGCCGTGCCCGGCATCAGGGCGTTCGGCGCGCTGACCCTCAATCACAGCGTGGGCGGCCTGAACCCGGTCGCGGTCGAAATCGCCGGGCGATCGGGATGCAAGATCGTGTGGATGCCGACCGTCGATGCGGAGAACGAAACGGCCGGGCGGCTCGACGGCGGGACCGTCAAGCTGCCGTTCTGGGCGAGCATCCAACGCGAGCTGGCGGCCGAGGGCATTGCGCCGCCGCCGCTGTCGGTCGTCGACGCCTCGGGACGGGTCACCGATGAGACCCGGCGCTGCCTGGAACGGATCGCCAAACACAATATGATCCTCGCGACGGGCCACATCGGCCGCCGCGAGATTTTCGCCCTCGTTCGCCTGGCGAGAGAGATGGGCGTCCGGAAAGTCGTCGTCACGCACGCGGAGTTTCCTTCGCAGAACCTGACCGGCGACGAACAAAAAGAGCTTGCCGATCTGGGCGCGCTGATCGAACACTGCTTCACGACCACGTACACGGGGAAGGCGCCGTGGGAAACGGCGTTCGCCAACATCCGCAAGACGGGCGTGCCGCGGACGATCATCTCCACCGATTTGGGCCAGACGATCAATCCGCCGGTGGCCGAGGGATTTGCCATGTTCGCGCAGCGCCTGCTCGACGCCGGCTTCACGAGCGACGAAGTCCGGACCATGGCCGTGACGACTCCGACGCGGCTCGTCGAGGAGTAAGGGCGGGCGCGGCGGGCGGAGTCCGCTCGATCAACTGGAGCCCGGTCCGGGGCGATGGTGACCGTGATAGACCGCGACGCCCGCAGGTGTCATCGCAATATCGAGATCGGCCGATCAGGTCCGCCTCCTTGATAGGGTTTCGAGAGTAACCAGCGATGGTGGCGGTCTTTACCGAAGGAATCGCCATTACGTCGGCACCGCGCTACACTGACGGCGGTCGTTCGAGTATCGGGCTACAGAGTTGAGCCGACTACTTGTTGGACCGCCATTTCATCGATGGATGCAAACTCAACGATCGTGAGCACTGTTCCCAGAGTTCGGAAGGCCTCGCAACCAGACGAGATTGTTGTTTTCTGGATCGTTCGTGACTCGGCCTGCGCGGAGTGTGGCGAGGACCTCGGGAAGGGGCGTTTCCTTCGCATGGAGAAGGATCGGCCGCTCTGCCTGGCGTGCGCCGATCTCGATCATCTGGTGTTTCTTGGACGCGGAGATGCCGCGCTCACACGACGCGCCAGCCGCTACTCGACGCTCCGGGCCGTGGTGGTTCGCTTCAGCCGTTCGCGCAAGCGCTATGAGCGGCAGGGCGTATTGGTCGAAGAACAAGCGCTCGCGCGAGCGGAGCGAGAATGCTTGTCCGACGCCGAGGCGCGGCGACTGGCTCGGGATCGCACGACCGAACGTCGTCAGGAACTGGATGCGGCATACGTCGAGGCGTTCGCGCGGCGCGTCGGGGAATTGTTTCCAGGGTGCCCGGCCGAGGAGCAACAGACAGTTGCCGAACATGCGTGCCAGAAGTACTCGGGTCGGGTCGGGCGCTCTGCGGCAGCCAAAGAGCTCGAGCCGAAGGCCGTCGATCTGGCGGTGCGAGCTCACATACGGCATGTGCATACCAAGTACGACGACCTTCTGGCGCGCGGAGTATCGCGTCATGAAGCTCGCGCGCTCGTCGCTGAAGCCGTGGCAGGGCCGCTGAACCGATGGCGACGGGCGTGAGGAGACGAATGTTGACCCTCAGAGGAACCCGATGAAGATCTGTCTGGCGGGCACCGGTGCGATGGGCGTCACTCATGTGAAGGCGCTCAAAAAGATCGCTGGCGTGGAGGTCGTGTCCGTCAACAGTCGCACGCAGGAGAGCGGAAGGGCGTTCGCGGCGGAATGGGGCGTTCCGCACTGGTCGACCGGCCTCGAGGAATCGATCGATCGTCCAGGCGTCGATGCGGTGATTCTGGCGACGCCGAGCGGCTTGCACGCCGACCAGACGATCCTCGCATTGTCCAGAGGCAAGCACGTTCAGGTTGAGATTCCCATGAGCCTGAACCTCCCCGACGCCGAACGCATCGTCGCCGCGGCCCGGACGTCGGGCCGGATCTGCATGGTCACGCATACGCGACGCTTTTCGTCGCCGCACCGGGAGATTCGCCGCCGGATCCATGAGGGCACGTTCCACCTGCATCACATGGTGGTCGAGACCTATTTCTTCCGGCGCGAGAACCTCAACATGCTCGGCCAGCCTCGCTCGTGGGTGGACAACCTGCTCTGGCACCACGCCTGTCATTCGGTCGATCTGGCCTACTGGGTGCTGAACGAGCCCAATTTCGAGGTTTGGGGACAGAAGGGTCCCACCCATGGCGTGCTCGGCGTACCGATGGACATGACGGTCGCGATGAAATCAACCAACGGACGGCTCTTCACGATGGCGATGTCGTTCAACAACAAAGGCCCCTTCGGCGGCTTCTATCGCTACATTGGCGAAGAGGACACCTATAAGGTCTACCGCGACTCGATGACCGACGGCGACGGGAAGGAAGTGCCGCTCGACGGGATGGCCGCCTTCGATCGTCAGGACATCGAGTTCACGAGCGCGATCCGCGAAGGGCGCGAGCCGGAATCGAGCGCGGCCAGCTGCCTGCCGACGATGGCACTGCTCCATCGCATCGAGAAGGCGATGGGATAGTAGAAGCGATGATCATTGACTGTCACGGGCATTACACGACGGCGCCGAAGGCGCTGCAGGCGTTTCGCGACGCGCAGATTGCGGCGTTGGCCGATCCGCGCCACGTGCCTTCGAAGGGCTCGGTTGAGATCAGCGACGACCAGATTCGGGAGAGCCTCGAGCCGGCGCAACTCAAGTTTCAGAACGAGCGCGGCACCGACGTCACGCTCTTCTCGCCACGCGCGTCGGCCATGGGTCACCATATCGGCGACGCGACGACCAGCCTCCATTGGTCGCAACACTGCAACGATCTGATTCACCGCGTCTGCACCCTGTACCCGCGCAACTTCGTCGGCGTGTGCCAGCTTCCGCAGTCACCCGGTGCTCCGCTGACCAACAGCATCGCCGAGCTGGAACGGGCGGTCGTCGACCTGGGCTTCGTCGGGTGCAATCTGAATCCGGATCCTTCCGGCGGCCATTGGACGGCCCCACCCCTCACGGATCGGTATTGGTATCCGCTGTACGAGAAAATAGTCGAGCTCGACGTCCCCGCCATGGTGCACGTCAGCGCCTCGTGCAACCCGTGCTTTCACGCGACGGGCGCCCACTACATCAACGCCGACACGACCGCGTTCATGCAATTTCTGACGGCCGATCTGTTCAAGGATTTTCCGACGCTGCGCTTCGTCATCCCGCACGGCGGCGGGGCCGTGCCGTACCATTGGGGCCGCTATCGCGGTCTGGCGCAGGACTTGAAGCGGCCGCCGATTGGCGACCTCATCCGCGATCACGTGTTCTTCGATACCTGCGTGTACCATAAGCCCGGAATCGAGCTACTCCTCGAGGTTGTGCCCCTGGACAATATTCTGTTCGGTTCCGAGATGGTCGGGGCCGTCAGAGGGATCGACCCGGACACGCGGCAGTACTTCGACGACACGAAGCGTTATCTGGACGCGGTGACATGGCTCGACGAAGAGGGCCGGCGCAAGATCTTCGAAGGGAACGCGCGGCGCGTCTACCCTCGGCTCGCCAAGAAGCTTCCGGAGGTGTCGTGAAGCCAACGATCGTGCGTCGAATCCAGCGCGAAGACGAGGCGGTGGTCCGCCGCCTGGGCGAGCTCGGCGTGGCGACGGTCCATGAAGCGCAGGGACGCACGGGTCTGATGCGTCCGTACATGCGACCGATCTATCCGACGGCTCGGGTCGTTGGCAGCGCCGTGACGATCGTGTCGCAACCAGGCGACAATCTGATGATCCACGCCGCGATTGAGCTGTGCCAACCGGGCGACGTGCTCGTCGTGACGACCGCCTCGGAATCGACCGATGGCATGTTCGGCGAATTGCTGGCGGTGTCCTCGCGCGTCCACGGAGTGGCCGGCCTCGTGATCGACGCGGGTGTGCGCGACGTCACGGACCTCACCGCGATGGAATTCCCGGTCTGGTCCAAGGCGGTCTCCGCACAGGGCACCGTGAAGAGCACGGCCGGCTCGGTCAACGTTCCTGTGGTGTGCGCGGGCGCGAGCGTGCGGCCAGGCGATGTGATCGTCGCCGACCAGGACGGTGTAGTGGTAGTCCCCAGGCAGACGGCGCCGGACATCGCGCGCCTCGCCGTGGAGCGCGTGGCCAGAGAGCAGAAGACTCGCGAACGGCTCCGCAACGGCGAACTGGGCCTGGATTTCTACGGCTTGAGGGCCAAGCTCGTCGAGCTCGGCGTGCAGTACGTGGAGGAAGAGTAACGTCTATAGGAGAACCCCATGGGTGAAATCGTCGCCGCGTTTGGCACCGCGCACGCGCCGCAGCTGGTCACGCGGCCGCCGGATGAACGGCCCGAGATGCTCGACGCCAGCATCGCCGCCATGCGACAGCTCGGCCGGATCCTGGATGACACCAGGCCGGACGTGGTGCTCGTGTTCGGCAGCGATCACCTCGAGACCTTCTCGATGACGTGCGTGCCGACGTTCGCGGTCATCGCCGGCAGCCGGGCGAGGGCCGAGTTCGGCGGGCGCGCGTTCGATCTGCCGGTGCATCGCGAAATGGCCGAGGACCTGCTCGCCAGACTCGTGCGCGCCGGTTTCGACGTCGCCTACTCGGAAGACGCCGTCCTGGGGCATGCGTTCGCCACCCCCTTCGAGTACGTCCTCGGCGGACGCGACATCCCCGTGATTCCGTTCTTCACCAACGTGTACCTGCCGCCTCTGCCGACCGCGAAACGCTGTGCGGCGCTGGGGAAAGAAGTCGCCCGCATCATCCAATCGCGCAACGAACGCGTCGCGATCGTCGCGAGCGGCGGGATGTCGCATTATCCGGGTACCTGGAAGTATCCGACGCCGGAATACGACTTCGACCGCTGGATGATTGCTCAGTTCGAAATGGGCCACGTCGAGGCGCTGCTGGAGATGACGCCCGAGCAGCTCGACGAGGTCGGTAACACCGAGATGCTCACGTGGGCCGCCATGTTTGGCGCCATCGGAAGCCGCGCTGGCGAACTGCTGCAGTACACACCGACCTGGCACCACGGACACGGCTTCATGCGCTTCCTGCCTGCCGGTGAGCCGCGCACGCCGCCGCGCGAGGCGCTCGAGCAGTACGGCGGCTTTCAGTTCAAGAACGAAGGGTTCAAGTTCTACACGCATCCGCCCGCGTCCGCCTACAACCTGAACCGGCTGCTGTTCGAAGTGCGGCACGATGCCGGGCTGCGGCAGCGGATCATGAGCAACGTCGACGAGGTCGCCGAGGAGTATGGGCTGGAGGGCGCGCAGCGTCATGCCGCGAGGGCGCTCGTCGACGTGGGCAACGCGAAGGTCATCAGCGACTATGCGAAGCCGTTGGTCGACGCCGGCGCGCATCCTCTCCAGGCGCTGATGTCGCTGCACGTGATCTACTCGCTCGGTCACCAGACGCGGAAGGCCCAGGTCGGCACCGAACGTCAGTAGCACCCCAGACGAACGCACCGCAGACAATGTCTCGAGGAGACGTGGGTCGCAGAATCGAGATCCTGGGGCTCGTGGGGGCGGCTGTCGCCACGGGTGTCGTGCTGCTCCTGCCGACGCCGCAGGGATTGCCCCCTGAAGGCCAGCGTATGGCCGCGCTGTTTGTCGGGTTGCTCGTGCTCTGGTCGACCGAAGCCCTGCCGATAGCCGTCACCGCGGTCCTCGCGCTCGCCCTTCAGCCGATGTTCGGTGTGGGCCCCCTTGGAACGGCCTTCACGAGCTTCGTCAGCCCCGTGTTCTTCTTCGTGCTGGTGATGTTCACCATCGCGCTGGCCTGGGTGAAGACCGGCCTCGCCCGCAGATTTGCGCTCTGGCTGATCGCGCGCGCGGGCACCGACGCGACCCGGGCCGTCTACGTGTTCGTGATTGGCACGGGCCTCGTTTCGACAGTGGTGTCCGACGTTCCCTGCACCGCGATCTTCATGGCCATCGCGCTGGGCATTTTCGACAAGCTGAAGCTCGCGCCGGGCTCGCGGTTCGGCAAGGCGGTCATGATGGGGATTCCCATCGGCGCCTTGATTGGCGGCGTGGGGACGCCCGCCGGCAGCTCGATCAACGTGTTGGGTTTGACGATGATCGAGCAGAACGGCGGCGCGCGCGTGCCGTTTCTCCACTGGATGGCGATCGGCATCCCCATGGTGATCGTCCTGTTGCCGCTGGCGGCCTTCGTGCTCGTGAAGTTCTTTCCGCCAGAGATCGCCACGATCGGCGATGTCGAGGACATCTATCGCGAGCAAAAGCAGATCGGTCCGATCACGACCGGGGAGCGCAAAGTCCTCGCCATCATGGGCGCGATGGCGACCCTGTGGATTCTGAGCACCTGGATCCCCGCGTTCGACACGGTGCTGGTCGCCTTGTGCGGAGCCGTCGCGATGTTCCTGCCAGGCGTGAGGCTGTTTTCGTGGAAGGAAGTTCAGGACGCGACCGGCTGGGACACGCTACTGATGATTGGCGGCGTGACCTCTCTTGGGGCGGCGTCGGCGAGAACCGGACTGGCGAAGTGGCTTGCGGCGTCAGCGCTCGGCGGTTTGCAGGACTGGAACATCGTGTGGGTGCTGGTCCTGATCTCCGCGTTCACCGTGGTGGTCCATCTGCTGCTGCCGATTGCGCCAGTGATCAACGCCGTAATGATTCCGCCGATCATGGTATTGGGGGCGGCGGCCGGCGTGAACCCGGCGCTCTATGCGCTTCCCGTGGTCTTCACCGCGTCTTGCGCGATCCTGCTGCCCCTGGACGCGGTGCCACTGGTGACCTATAGCCGGGGTTACTATCGAATGTTCGACATGCTGGCGCCCGGGCTCGTCATCAGCGCGATTTGGGTCGTGCTCATGACGGCCGTGTTGATGCTGATGGGACCCCTGGTAGGGCTTCTTTAAGGCGTTGACACTGCGCGCGCCGGCCCGCGACAATAGCGCACGCTACCATTTTCACTCGGAGGCTCACGATGAGACGGACGTTGCAGCTCCTCCTCGCCGGCGCCGGCTTGATGCTGGCCACGGTGCCGATGGTCGCCCATCACTCGTTTTCGGCGGAGTTCGACGCGAACAGCCCCATCAACGTCACTGGCGTCGTGACGAAAGTCGAATGGATGAATCCCCACGTGTGGTTCTACGTCGACGTCAAGGACACGAGCGCAAGCGTGAATTGGGGCATGGAAATGGGGAGCCCCAACGGCCTCCTCCGCAATGGCTGGACCCGCAACTCCATGAAAGTTGGCGATACCGTGACGGTGGAGGGGAGCCGCGCCAGGGACGGCAGCAAGAACGCGAATGCCCGGGCGGTCACTCTGGCGAGCACTGGGAAGCGGCTGTTTGCGGCGTCAAGTCAGGGACAGACTCCGTAGCACGCGGGAGGCTTTCACGTGCGCAACCGCTTGAACCGCTGGGTACTGAGCGCGAGCACGGCGGCGATTCTGTGCTCGCTCCTCGCGATGTCTTCGACCGCGCGCTCTCAAGGACGCGGAAGTAACGAGGCGCCTTCCGAACCGACCCCGCGTCTTGCGGATGGCACGCCGAACCTTGGGCGAATCGCCGGCGAGCCCGGCGTTTGGGATGTTCCGTACATCACCAACATGGCCGACCGGATCGTGAACGTGGGCGGCGTTCCCCACCAACGCGAGCCCGGCGCCGGTCGTGGGCGAGGCGGCGCCCCAGGCGCGGCGCGCGGTGGCGGCGGAGGCGGCCGCGGCGGCGCCCGTTCGGAACCGCACGTGCCGTTCATGCCCTGGTCCGCCGCGGTGTACGACTACAACTCGCGAAACGAGTCGAAATACGATCCCGAAGGGTACTGCCTGCCGCCTGGTGGACCGCGGATGATGGCGACACCGTATCCGATGGAGATCATTCAGCTGCCCCAGCAAAAGCGCATCTTCATGATTTTCGAAGGGGCGACGCATATCTGGCGCGAGATTTCCATGGACGGCCGGCCCCATCCCCAGGGGGATGCGCTGAATCCCACGTATCTCGGTCATTCCGTCGGCCGCTGGGAGGGCGACACGCTGGTCGTCGATACGGTCGGTTTCAACGAGGGCACCTGGATCGACTATTTCGGCCACCCGCACACGGACATGCTGCACGTGGTCGAACGGTTCACGCGCCCCAACAAGAACACGTTGCATTTCGAAGCGACGATCGATGACCCGGGCGCGTACACCAAGCCATTTACGGTCGCGTGGGACATTCCGTGGGATCCGAAAGACGAGCTCAAGGAATACATCTGTCAGGAGAACAACCAGTTTCTCCTCCGGCTGACTGATGATTTCGGCGAGCCGATCTTCGGTAGAAGACGGTAAGACGTGGGCAACAGTGTCTTGGTCGCGCTGTCGGCCGCCATCATGGCCGTCATGTCCGTGCTGGCTCACGGCCAGCCAGCCGTAGTCGCGCAACGCCCCACGAACGCCGCTACGCCTCTCGCCTCCGAGCAACGCGCGCTCGTCGATCGTTACTGCGTGAGTTGTCACAACCGGTCGCTGAAGACCGCGGGCTTGATGCTCGACGATCTGGACATCGACCGCGTCGGCGTCAGCCAGAACAGGGCCGTCTGGGAAAAGGTCGTACGCAAGCTCCGGGCTGGCATGATGCCTCCGGCGGGATCACGGCGGATGGAGCGCGCCTCCCACCAATCGCTGATTGCATGGTTGGAAAACGAGCTCGACCGCAATGCGGAGCCCCATCTGCCGCCACCGGGCCTTCACCGGCTCAATCGAACCGAGTACGCGAACGTCGTCCGCGATCTGCTCGACCTCGAGATCGATCCCGCGAAGTACCTGCCATCGGACGATTCGACGTACGGCTTCGACAATATTGCCGGCGCACTGGGCATCTCCTCGACGCTCGTCGAAGCGTACGTGTCGGCGGCGGGAAAGATCAGCCGGCTGGCGATAGGGGAGGCGGAGACGCCCACGCTGGCGGTGTATCGAGCGCCCGAGGATACATCGCAGGATTACCACATCGAGGGCCTGCCCTTCGGCACGCGCGGCGGGATGCTCGTGACGCACGTCTTCCCTTCCGATGGCGAGTACACCGTGACGGTGACGCCAATCTTCGGAGACAACATGTCTCCAGCCGGCTTCGGTTCCGTTCCGTGCGAGCGATTGGAATTCAGCGTCGACGGCGATCGGCTGCAGCTGATGAACTGGCAGGGCGGCGGTCGGGCGCCGGCGGCTGATTGCGGCGGGCGGCGACAGCCTGCAGGACGAAGCGGCCAGGCCGGACCCGAGGCCTTCTTTGGTGGCCGTGGCGGCACGCCGATGCGCGTCCGCTTCAAGACGTCGGCGGGTCCGCACGAGGTGGGCGTCACGTTTCTCCAGACAAATTTTGCACCGGTCCTCGACCTGGATCAGCATTTCGCCCGTTCCACGGTCCAGACCGGACCCACGCCAGGCTACACGTTTTTCCCGCACGTCGGCACGGTGCGCATCGAAGGACCGTACAACGCCACGCCAGCCACGGATTCGCCGAGCCGCCGCAGGATCTTCGCGTGCCGGCCGACGCGCGTGGCCAGCGAGCCGGCGTGCGCCCGAACGATCGTCGCGCGCCTGGCGACTCGCGCCTTCAGACGCCCGGCGACCTCTTCGGAAGTCGACATGCTGATGGCGTTCTACCGGTCGGGACGCGCCGAAGGGGCGTTCGATCGGGGGATCGAAACTGCGCTGGCCCGGATCCTCGCGTCTCCGCAGTTTCTTTACCGCATCGAGGAAGAGCCGGCGAACCTCACACCTGGCGGCAGCTACCGCATCAGCGACATCGATCTGGCGTCGCGCCTCTCGTTCTTCCTGTGGAGCAGCGCCCCGGACGAGGAGCTGATCGCGCTCGCACGCCAGGGGACGCTCAAGGATGCCAAGGTGCTCGACGAGCAGGCGCGGCGGATGCTGCGAGATCCGCGGTCTGAGGCGCTGGCGATCAATTTCGCAGGACAGTGGCTGAACCTGCGGGGGCTGCAGAGCGTCGGGCCGCTGCCCATGCTGTATCCAGACTTCGACGATCCCCTGCGACAGGCGATGCGGCGCGAAGTGGAGCTGCTCTTCGACAGCATCGTTCGCGAGGATCGCAACGTCTCCGAGCTCTTGACTGCCGACTACACGTTCGTCAACGAACGGCTGGCCAGACACTACGGGATCCGGAACGTCTACGGCAGCCAGTTCCGTCGCATCACACTCTCGCCCGACCAGGACGCCCGGCGAGGTCTGCTCGGCAAAGGCGCCTTCTTGACGACAACCTCCAAGCCCGAGCGAACCTCACCGGTCACGCGCGGCAAGTGGATCATGACGAACATCCTCGGCGTGAGTCCGCCCGATCCGCCCGCCGACGTTCCGCCGCTCAAACCGCGAACGGCCGATGCCGCCGGCCACGCCAGGGACCAGACGATGCGCCAGAAGATGATGGAGCATCGCGTGCGCGCCGACTGCGTGCAATGTCACCGGTTGATGGACCCGATCGGCTTCGCGCTCGAAAACTTCGACGCCGTCGCCGCGTGGCGGAGCGAGGACGAAGGCACGCCGATCGACGCATCGGGCGAAGTCTTCGACAACACCAGGATCGACGGCCCAACGGCTCTGCGAAGCTGGCTCACGGGCTATTCGAATCAGTTTGCCTCGGTCGTCGTCGAGAAGCTTCTCACCTACGCCCTCGGCCGCGGGACCGAGTATCAGGACATGCCGCTGGTCCGATCGATTGCGCGAGAGGCAGCCGCCAACGACAACCGTTTTTCGGCGCTCGTTCTCGGCATCGTCAAGAGCAAGCCATTTCAGATGAACATGAAAGCGGACGGCGCCGGTGTTCCTCTGAGAGTCAGCGCGTCCAGGTAACGAGCAAGAGGGACGTTTCAAATGTTTATTGCAAAACGACACATCCCGCGAAGGACGTTCCTGCGAGGGGCGGGTGCGACATTGGCCCTTCCCTTCCTCGACGCGATGGTACCGGCATCGACGCTTCTGGCGCAGACGGCAGCCCGCCCGAAGAGCCGGTTCGTCGCCATGTTCTACCCGCACGGGATGGCGCCGGGGCACTGGGAACCTGCAAGCGAGGGCGCGCTTCCCGACAAGCTGCCTTACATCATGGAGTCGCTCCAGAACGTCAAAGCTCAGACGGTCGTCCTCACCGGGCTGTGGTCGAAGTCGGCCGAAGCTCCCGAAGGCACGACCGGCTCGGATCACTGGGTCGCTGCGGCGTTCCTGACCGGTATCAAGCCCAAGAAGACGGCCGGTTCCGACGCAACCGTCGGGAGCGCGACCGTCGATCAGTTGATCGCCCGGAAGATCGGCCAGGACACGCTGCTGCCCTCGCTGCAGCTGTCCGTCGAGGACCCGAACTCGAGCTCGAGCAACTGCGGCGAGGGCTACAGCTGTTCGTACACGAACTCGATCTCGTGGGTCGACCTCCCTTCAACCGAAGCGGGCGTGCAACTGAAGCCGACGAGCCCGCTCCCCATGGAGCTCAACCCGCAGGTCGTGTTCGAGCGCCTCTTCGGCACCGGCGCCACGCCCGAGGTGCGCGCCGCGCGAATGAAGCAGAGCCGCAGCATTCTCGATTCGCTTCGCGCTGAACTGGACAGCCTGCGCAGGAATCTCGGCGCGAGCGACCGGCGGACCCTTACTCAGTACACCGACGAAATTCGGGAAATCGAGCGTCGAATCGAGATCGCGGCGAAGGCGTCGACCGACGTGCCCGATCTGGACCTGCCCCCGGGCGTCCCGGAACAGTTCGACGACCACGTCAGGCTGCATTCCGACCTGATCGCGCTGGCGCTACGCGCCGACATCACACGTGTGGTCACGCTCCTCGGCGCCCGCGACCTGACGAGCCGGATCTATCCCTTCCCGAAGGGCAGCCTGTTCCCGGAAGGCGGCACCAGCGTGAGCTTCCACGGCGGATCGCACCATCAGGAGGATCCGGTCCAGATCAGCGCCTACGCCAGGCTGAATCGGTATCACGTGTCGACGCTCGCGTATCTGGCGGAGAAGCTGAGAGCGACGCCCGACGGCGACGGCACGCTGCTGGATCACTCGCTGATTCTCTATGGCTCCAACATGGGCAACTCGAATCAGCACCAGCATTTCGATGTGCCGCACGTGCTCGTGGGCGGGGCCAACGGCCGGCTGAGAGGCGGGCGCCACATCGCGTATCCGCGGAAATCCGTCCCAACGGGAAATCTTCTGCTGAGCCTCCTGGACATCTACGGCATCCAACAGGAGAGCCAGGGCGACAGTACTGGCAGACTTGAGAACCTATAGGGGAATTTGAGGATTTGAGGATTTGAGGATTTGAGGATTTGAAGATTTGAGGATTTGAGGATTTGAGGATTTGAGGATTTGAGGATTTGAGGATTTGAGGATTTGAGGATTTGAGGATTTGAGGATTTGAGGATTTGAAGATTTGAGGATTTGAGGATTTGGAGAGCTCCTGAAATGGCGGCAACTATGAAGAGGCGGCGGATCGCGGGCTGCGTCGCCGTGCTCTTGGTGTTCGCTGCCACGTTCATCGTGGGCGCCGGTCGGAGCGAGGTGGCCGACGCGGTGATGAACGGCAACAAGGCCGCGCTTCGCGCGTTGTTGCAACAGAAGGCGGATGTCAATGCTCCACAGACAGATGGAGCGACGGCGCTCCATTGGGCTGTGTATCGCGACGACCTCGAGGCCGCCGACCTGTTGATTCGAGCTGGTTCGAATGTGAAAGCGGCCAATCGCACGGGCGCCACACCGCTGGCGATGGCTTCCCTCTACGGCCACACAGCGATGATCGAGAAGCTGCTGAAGGCGGGGGCCGATCCCAAGGAGCGTGGTCCCAACGGGGAAACGACGCTCATGTTCGCGGCTCGAAACGGCAACCCAGCCGCGATCCGCGTTCTCCTCGACGCAGGCGCCGACGTGAACGCGGCAGAGCAACTGCGCGGCACGACGGCCCTGATGTGGGCCGCGGAGCAGCGACACCCGGCCGCGGTCAAGGCGCTCATCGACGGCGGCGCCAATGTCGGCGCGCGCTCGGGTCCCGCTGGTCTCCCGCGCAATTACATGGCCATGCGCGTGCTGGCCGGGAATGTCGCGGCCGCCCAGAAGCGACGCCTGGCGGCGGCCGCCGCCGGAAGAACGTACCAGGAACAGCTCGAGTACGAGCGCTCGATCGGCATCAACACAGGAGGGCGTGGCCTCAACCCGGGGACCGGTCAGCGCATCGCTCCGCCACCACCAGGATCCCAGCCGGCGCCCGATCCGGCAGATCGTGACGATGACATCGTGGTCGCGGGACTGGTGGGATCAGGAGGCGGCGGCTTGACGGCGCTCGTCCTTGCCGCCCGTGAAGGCGACCGGGAATCGACGCGACTGCTGATTGCGGGCGGAGCCCTCGTCGACCAGACGACCGAGTACGGGTGGACCCCGCTGCTCACGGCGGCCAACAACAGGCACTACAAGCTGGCGACCGCACTCATCGACCGCGGCGCCGACGTCAACCTCGCCAACAAAGGCGGCTGGACGCCGCTCTATCTGGCGACGGACAATCGCAACATCGAAGGCGGCGACTATCCGGTCCCGAAGCCGGACATGGACCATCTCGAGTTCATCAGGGTCCTGTTGGAGAAGGGCGCGAATCCGAACGCCCCGGTCAAGGAAGACACGCTGAGCCGCACGATCTTCACGATGCAGTGGTTCTTCGAGTCTGGCGCCACGCCGATCGTG
>Ga0156018_1207_pt2 | contig 26114 bp, 15 predicted proteins | sample RifCSPlowO2_02_FD_107672 | JGI IMG/M metagenome (GOLD analysis project Ga0156018, IMG submission 107672) | Acidobacteria bacterium RIFCSPLOWO2_02_FULL_65_29 | reverse complement strand
TCCTCGGTTCGTACAGTTCTCAGTTTCTCGGCACGAGGCGTTTCAGCTCTTCATGCCAGTTCTGCACGACATCGATCGACGGCGCAGCGTCGGTGTCTCTCGCTTCTTCCTTCATCATCAGGAACCGCTGGCCGTCCGCCGTGACATCATACTGGCGCACGGTTGTCCCCTCCCCGCCGCTGAAGTACTGTCCCTCGAGCAGCCGGGCCGGCGTGCCGCTCGACCACGCCGACCCTCGAACCTCCCACGGCACAGCCATCAACGCACCGTCAGGCGCCACATAGAACAGTTCCCGTCCGCTCCGCGCCCAGAGCGGCTGCGCTCCGCCACCGGTCGATACCGGCCACAGACCGCGGTCGACTGCCGAAAACGGCTGGACATAGATCTCGTATGCACCCGACCTGTTGGACTCGTACGCCAGCCAGCGGCCGTCAGGGGACACGACGCCGCCACGCTCGTCGAAGCGCGTCTCGACGAGCGGCGTCGCCTGCGGCGCCGAGGTCAGCGTCAGCAGACGGATGTCTCCCTGCTGGGTGGGCGTCGCTTCGTTGAAGACGACCTGCGCGCCATCAGGTGTGATGCCGGTCGGGTGCTGTACGTTCGGGCTATCGGTCAGCCGCGTGGCCGTCCCGGTGCCGTCGGCCGCCTGGACGTAGAGATTCGCGACGCCGCCGCCGCGGACCGAGCTGAAGAGGAGGCGCCGACTGTCGGGCGTCCAGATCGAAATGGTGCCACCGTCGAGCGTCCCAGCGGTCAGCCTCGCGCGCGCGAGATCCCAGATCCAGATATTCCCGGCATTGAGGACGGCCACGCGCGTGCCGTCTGGCGCCAGCCGGGGGTGGACATACGGCCGGGCCTCAGCGCCGAGCGGCGATTCGCGGCCTTTCCGATCGACCCATACCGGCGTGCGCGTTGGCGCCGACGCGCTTCTCGTCGTCAAATACACGAGCGTCCCATCGTCGGCCACGTCGTACTCATACGCGCCCTGGCCCTGGTTCGCGGCCACCGGGGCGAGAACCGGCACAGGGGCCCCGACGACCGCCCGCCGCTCGAGGTCAAACGCGACCGCGCGGAGTGTGCCCTCCGTTCCATACACGAGGTGGCCGGATGGCAGATACCGAGCGTGAGTCCCGGTGAGCAGCACCGTCCGTACGCCGGTCTCCAGGTTCAGCACGGCGATCCTGTCCGCATCGCGCGGAGCCGCATAGCGGATCGTGAAGAGTAAAGCCCGGCCACCCGGCAGGAACTCGGGTCTGAGGTGTCTAACTTCTCCTTGCGCCCGGTCGGGCGTCGTCAGCGTCTCTGCTTCGCCGCCCGCGTCCGCGACCCGCCTCAATCCCGCACCAAAGGCTCCTGCGTACACGATCGTGCCGTCTGGACCCCACGCAGCGCCCAAGGGCCCGCCGCTGGGGCTATTGTCCGGGAACACTGTCACGGGCGGCCCGCCGGTCATCGCCACTTTCTTGAGGACCATCCCGTCGAAGAATCCCACCCACTGACCGTTGGGGGATATGAACGGTTGCGTGGGAGAGCCCAGACCGGTGAGCGCGTCAGGCTCGAATTGATCCAGGCGGCGCACCACGAGCTGTCCGGCCGCCGTGTACACGACGCGTGAGCCGTCCGGGGTGATGGCGAGACTGCCCGCAGCTCTCTGGGCGTTCACGAGTGCCGTGGCGCCAGAGGTCTGGATCGCCGTTCGCACGACGCGGCCCGGACCAGGACTGGTAGCGATCCAGACGGCGCCGCCCGCCGCGGCCCCACCAACGACAAGAGCGGCCGCAGCAGCCAGTGCCCCGCGCCGCCATCCCTCCCGCGAACCAGTCGCCGGCAGTGCCGGGGCGTCGGACGCCGGTGTCGTCAAGGCATCCTCGATCTCCAGCCGCGCATCGGCGACGTCCGAGAGCCGGCGCTTGCGATCCTTCTCGAGACAGCGGCGCAGCAATCGCCGAATCGACGCGGGCGTCTCGGTCGGCAACGAGCGCCAATCCGGTTCACCGCGCAGCACGGCGGCGAGAGTGTCGCTGACGTCGTCGCCTGCGAAAGCGCGCGCGCCTGTCAGCATCTCGTAGAGCACGCAGCCGAACGCCCACACGTCGCTCCGCTTGTCGGCCGCCCGACCCTTTGCCTGCTCGGGCGCCATGTACGCCGCCGTGCCGAGCAGGACACCGATGCCCGTGATTCCAACCGGGCTCGTGATCGTCGGCGAGTTTGTCATCCCGGTGGGCGAACTTCCGCCGTCCGATCCGATCGCCTTTGCCAGCCCGAAGTCGAGTACCTTCACCACGCCGTCGGCGCGGACCTTGATGTTCGCGGGCTTGAGATCGCGATGAATGATGCCTTGCTCGTGCGCCGCTTCGAGGGCTTCAGCGATCTGCTTCGCGATCGGCAACGTCTCGTCGATCGGAATCGCGCCGCGCGCAATCCGCTGCGACAGATCGTCGCCCTCGACGAGCTCCATCACCAGCGCGTGCAGGCCGGCCGATTTCTCGACCGCATAGATCGCGGCGATGTGCGGATGATTCAGGGACGCAAGCGTCTTCGCCTCGCGCTCGAACCGCGCCAGGCGGTCGGGGTCCGCGGCGAACGCGTCCGGCAGGATCTTGATCGCGACCTGGCGACCCAGTGTCGAGTCCGTCGCGCGATACACTTGCCCCATCCCGCCTTCGCCAATGGGCGCGGTGACTTCGTAGACGCCGAGGCGGGTGCCGGGGGTCAGGGCCACGTCGTTGAGAGGGAATCTTAGCAGCAGTTGCTCGCGAGCGTCGTGTGCGACAGAATACGCGCCACGAGGGAGGCCGACCATGAAACGACGATTGTTCGCGGCACTTGCGGGCGCCGCTCTGTGCGCCGTCATTCTGCAGGCGCAGGCGCAAAACCCGCCGGCACAACAGCCCAAGCCGACCGCCGATCCGTACGCCAACAGCGCGGCGCCTGGCGCCACGCAGTTCCCGCTCGCGGCGCCAGCCGGCAAGGACAGCAACGCGAAGGCCGTCCCACCGCCGGGATCGGTCAACCAGGGGCCATTCGATCCCGCCACGTGGAAATACGGCCCGGCCTTCAATCCGCCGGCGGGCGCCAAGATCTGGAACCCGGTGAAGCTCAAGATGATGCAAGGCGGCAAGGTCACCGGCGGCACGGTCTTCAGCGCAACCGATCCGGCCACGTATTGCGCGATGGCCAACGCCGGCTACGACTTCATCTGGACCGAGATGCAACACGACCAGCACGACTGGCAGGCGGTCGCGCGCATGTGGCGGACATGCCCGAACGCGAAAGCCGTACCGGGCACGCGCGTCGCGTATACCGACGAGCGAGAAATCCAGCACGCGCTCGACGCCGGCGCCCTCGTCATCGTCGTGCCGACCGTGGACACGGTCGAGGAAGCGATCGAAGCGCGTAACTGGACGTATTTCCCGCCGCTGGGCCGGCGCAGCAACGGCGGCGGCCAGGCGTTCGATGCCGCGATGTTCGGCGGCGTGCCCGGCGGGTATCGGCAAACCATCAACGACAACGTGGTGCTGATCCTGATGATCGAGACGCTCGAGGGCGTGAAGAACGCGGACGCCATTGCGAAAGTGCCTGGCGTGACGGGGATCTTCGCGGCCAGCGGCGATCTGGGCAACTTCACGGGTTACCGCCAGGGCACGCCCGACTACGAGCGCGCGATCAACATCGTCCACGATGCGGCGATCAAGGCCGGCACCCGGCTGTGCGGTCCCCTCGCCTGGCGCGATCGTCCGGACTTCACGTGCTTCCAGGCGGGTAGCGAGACGGCCGCCATCAATCGCGGCGTGGCCGCCGAGCTCGGTCCGCTGGCCAACACGCAGGGCAAGGTTGAGGTCGGGCCCTTTGTGACGCCGCCAAGACCCTAACAGACACGAAACTTCCAGAACTCCTGCTGCATCAGCGCCGTCTAAGCCTCCGACCGGAGGCCGCCATGAGTACGCTGATTCAGGATCTTCGCCAGGCCGCGCGCTCGATGCTCAAGAGCCCCGCGCTCACCGCGGCCGCGGTGCTGTCGCTCGCACTCGGCATCGGCGCCAACACCGTGATCTTCACGTGGGTGCAGGCGGTCCTGCTTCGGCCGATCCCCGGTGCCGCAAGTCCGGGCGATCTCTACGTGGCCGCGATGAGCAACCGCGACGGTCAGCCGCGCTCGTGGTCGTACCCGAATTACCGCGATGTCCGCGGCCGCGCGACGCTCGTCGATTTCGTCGCCCTGGACGACATCGTGATGAGCTTCGCCCTGGACGGCAGCGCCGACCGTGCGCTCGGCGGCCTGGTGTCGGGCAATTTCTTTCAGGTGATGGGGGTTGGCGCCGCCGCCGGCCGTCTCCTGACGCCGGACGACGATCGAACGCCGGGCGGTCACCCGGTGGTCGTGCTGAGCCACGCGTACTGGCAGCGTCGCTTCGCCGGGGACCCGGCCATCGTCGGCCGCCAGGTGACGCTCAACAATCAACCGTTCACGGTGATTGGCGTCGCCCAGCAGGGCTTCATTGGCGGATCGCTTGGACTGTCGACCGCTGCGTGGGTCTCGATGGCGATGCAGGCGCAGATGACCGGCGCGAGCCGCCTCGAGGCGCGCGGCAACGGCTGGTTCGAGACCTTCGCGCGGCTCCGGCCCGGCGCGTCACGCGAATCGGCAGGCGCCGAGCTCGACGCAATCATGCGACAGCTCGAGCAGGAGTACCCGGATCCGAATAGTGGACGCCGCGTCCGGCTTGTACACACGTGGGCCGCAAGCTTCGGCGCGCCGTCGGTGCTGGCGCCGGTCCTCGGGGTTCTTTCGGTCGTCGTCGTGCTCGTCCTGGTCATTGCGTGCGCGAACGTCGCCAATCTTCTCCTTGCGCGCGCTGTCGGCCGGCGGCGCGAAATCGCGATCCGTTTGTCGCTTGGCGCGAGCCGGGCCCACCTCCTGCGGCAGTTGTTGACCGAGTCGCTTGTCCTCGCGCTCGTCGCGGGCGCCGCCGGCATGGTCCTCGTGTACTGGACCTCCGGGCTGCTCATGGCCTTCATCCCGCCTGTGGACATTCCAATCGATCTCGGATTGAGAGTGGACCCGTCGGCATTCGCCTTCGCGCTGGCCGCGTCGGCGGTCACCGGAATGCTCTTTGGACTCGCGCCGGCCTGGCAGGCGTCCACGCCCGACACGGTCGAGGCGCTCAAGGAAGAGGCCGGGCGCGGCAGCGGCGGGCGAAGGGGTCATCGGCTCCGCAGCGCGCTCGTCGTCGCACAAGTGGCCGTGTGCTTCGTCTTGCTCGTCGGGGCGGGACTCTTCACCCGATCGCTCGCCGCCGCACAACGGCTCGATCCAGGTTTCGATCACGAGCGCCAGGCGACGGCATCGATGGATCTCTTTTCGAGCGGGTACACGCCGGAGACGGGCCGCCAATTTCACCGCCGGGGCCTGGAGCGCGTGGCAGCGCTGCCGGGCGTCCAATCGGTGGCGTTCGCGCGGCAGCTGCCGCTCGGCTTCAGCGGCCGCAGTTCCGGCCGCGTCGACATCGACGGCTACACGCCGCGCCCGGACGAGGAAGTGACGATCGGTTACAACCAGGTCTCGACGCGGTACTTCGAGACCATGGGCATTCCAATCATCGCCGGGCGCGAATTCACCGGAGCCGATGCCGCCGAAGGGCGCCGTGCGGTTGTCGTCAACGAGACGATGGCGAAGCGCTATTGGGGCGAACGCGATCCGGTGGGATTGCGGATTCGAAACGGCGGCGGACCGGCGATCGTGGTCGGCGTGGCGCGCGATATCAAATACTACGCGCTCAACGAAACGCCGCAGCCGCACATGTATCTCAATCTGGCCACCGACTACGTCAGCGGCGTCGTGCTGCAGGCGCGCGTATCGGGCGATCCGGCGGCGTTCGCAGCTTCGTTGCGCGGAGCGCTTCACGGGCTCGACGCCAGCCTGCCGCTGTGGGACGTGCGCCCTCTGTCCGATCACATGGAACAGGCGTTCTTCGCTCAGCGCATCGGCGCGAACCTGCTGGGCGTCATGGGCACGCTGGCGCTGCTGCTCGCAGCCGTCGGCCTGTACGGGGTCGTCGCGTATGCGACAAGCCAGCGCACACACGAGATGGGCATTCGGCTCGCGCTCGGCGCGGCGCCCGGCGACCTGCGGCGGATGGTCATCGTGCAGGGCGCGCGGCTCACGGGGGCGGGACTCGCAATCGGCCTGGCCGCGGCGCTTGGCGCGACGCCCCTCGTCCGATCGCTTCTGCCTGGCATCACGCCGACCGATCCGATCACGTTCGCGCTCGTCCCTGTGGCGCTACTCCTCATCGCGCTCGTCGCCGCGTGGATCCCGGCACGGCGGGCGAGCGGCGTCGATCCGATCGTGGCGCTGCGACACGACTAACGTGGGGCTCCGCCCCACACCCCGGCTCGGTCGCTTGCGGGGACCCCTACGCCCCGCGCCGCTCCCTCGCAGGCGCGCCGTGCGCGCCTCGCCCGTCATGCGGAAACGAGTCGTCGAGATCTATTTCTTGACGAACTTCCTCACGTTGGTCAGGAAATCCGCGCCGTACACGTTGCCCTCGGCATCCACCGTGACGCCTTCGGCGAGGGTCGACACGCCGGCATACGGATAGGGACACGGATCGGGAATGAAGGATTTCACCAGGCCGTCGCGCGTGCTCCCGATCCGGATCCCGCGGCGAATGCCCGGGTTGTAGCCATAGCCGGTCTGCGGCAGCGCGAACACCCCCGTGTTCGTGCGGCCGTCGCGCGATTCCGAGTCCGCGACGTACAGCGTGTCGGTCCGTTTGTCGATGTACATCCCGCTCGGCCGTCCGAACTGGAACCACTGCGCGCTGAACGTGCCGTTCTGGTCGAAGATCTGAATGCGGTTGTTCTGGCGATCGCCTACAAACAACCGCCCGCGCGAGTCGAACGCCAGCGTGTGGATGACGTCGAATTCGCCGGGGCCCATGCCCTTCTTCCCCCACGTCTTGAGGAACTTGCCCGTCCGGTCGAACTTCATGATGCGCGCGTTGCCGACGCCAGTGCCGCCGCCGGTGTGGCCGTCGCCGACGAAGATGTCGCCGTTTGGCGCGACCGCCACCTCGGTGGGCGCGTCGAGCTCGTCGAGACCCGGCCCGGCGACGCCTTTCTTGCCGATCGTCATCAACACGGTGCCGTTCTGATCGAGCTTGAAGACCTGGTGGCTGCCGTTGTCGGCCACCCAGAGGTTGCCGGCGGCATCCAACGTCAGTTTGTGCGGGCTCACGAACATCCCGGCACCGAAGTTCTTGAGGAGCTTGCCGGACGTCTCGAACTGGAAGATCGGGTTGACGCTCGCGCTGGCGCCGCCGCACGTCGTGCCGCCCGCTCCCGAATTGCCGCAGCGGTCAACGACCCAGATGGTCCCGTCCGGCGCCGTCGTCACGCTCGCCGTCGATCCCCATTTTCTTCCCGCGGGCAGCTGGCCCCAGTCCACCCCGGGCTGATACGGATTCGGCAGATCGTTGCGCGCCCCAAGGTGTGACACCGCGGGCAGGCCGACGGGATACTGGCCGGCGGGAAACACGGGCTGCAATCCGCGGCCGGCCGGCGGCGTCGGCGGTACAGCAGGCACGCCGCACGAGTACGCCACCGCGCCTGCGGACGAGCTCGGGGGCGGAACGGGGAGCGGCGGCACGCCTTGAGCCCCTTGAACAATGTCCGCGGCGATCGCCACGCAGGCGACGACGACCGACGCCAGACCCGCCATGAAGACACGCATAATCCCAATCCCCTCGTCTCGGCTCGTGCTTTTGCCCCTTTTGCCCTCTGCCCTCTGCCCTTTGCCCTTCGCCCTTGCCCTTCGCCCTTCGCCCTTTGCCCTTCTCAGCGGCGTCCCCCTCGGCCGGCCCACTTCCAGCCGTCGGAGAGCCTCGTGATGCCCTTCAAGTGCATTTTCAGCTCGGTCGGGTTGTGCGACGGACTGCCGGTGACGATCACACGATCGCCCGGCTTGATCATATCTTTGCCAATCCCCTGCTGGCTCAGGCGACCGGGGTTCGCCCACTCGGCGGCGATCCGCTGCACGCGGCCGTCCTTGTCGCGCGCCTCGAAATGCACCCAGGCGTGCGGATTGCGATACTCGAATTCAACGACCTGTCCTTCCACCGAGACCGTTTCGCCCTCGGCGTAAAACGCGGCGAAGGAGTGGTGTCCGTACACCGGCGCGTGCGCCAGCATCACGCTGGCTGCGACAACGAACCACTTCGGCATTGTGCCCTCTTGCCCTCTGCCCTCTGCCCTCTGCCCTCTGCCGAGCTAGTCAGCGTGCGACGCAGCTGAAGTTGGCGGCCTCTTCCGTGCTGCCCGTACCCTTCCACTTCGCCACCTGGCCGTAGGGGCACAGCGGCCGCGTGCGATCGACGACGCCGCTTGTCACGTGCGACGCGATGATGTGATCGGGCGCGCGGCCCGTCGAGATCCAGCGCTCCATGGCCGCCACTTTGTCGAACACGTCGGTCCCGGGCCCGCCCTGGCAGTGCAGCATGCCCGGCACCATGTACAACTGGATCGACTTGCCTTGCGCCGCCTTCCCCGTGGTCTTCAGCACGTCGGTGAAGTAGGTGACGCTGTTCATGGCCGTCACCTGCGGGTCGCTCCACCCGTGGTACATCAGCAGTTTCCCGCCCCGATCGAAATACGGCTTCAAGTTGGGGTCGGTCAGGCTCATGACGTTGTTGTCGGCCTTCACGGCGAGATCGATGTCGGTCGCGGCGTTGAACCTCCGCCAGTCCCAGCCCGGGTCCTTGAACACGATGTACTTGAAGGGCTCCTGCGCGTTGCCGAGCGGCTCGGAGCCCGCGAGCGTGGCCCATCCGAGCTCGGAACCCGGTTGCAGCAGCGAGTGAAGCACGTGCGCACCGGTCGTCGGATGCTTGACCGGCGCGTATAGCGCGCGGGCCGTTTCGACCTGTTCACTCGTTAGACACGAGGGGGCGTCCACGCCCTTGCACTCGAGCACTTTTGGATCGAAGCGGCACGCTTCGGGATTCTCGATCACGCCGTCCTTCACGCCGTCGGTCGCGTCGCACGCGTTCAGCACGGCCGCGTGAACGGCGGGAAGCTTCTCCGGCGCGATGGCGCTGCCGCCGGTCCGGTTCACGAACTGATTGATGGCGATGCGCGAGCCCGACAGACGCGCGTTGTAGATCGCGGACGCGCCGGCGATGATGCCGTCGAAATCCGCCGGATACCGCGCGGCTTCCGTCACCCCCTGGCGGCCGCCGGTCGAGCAGCCGTTGAACATCGACACAGCGGCGGGGCTGCCGTAGAACGCGCCGACCACGGCCTTGCCGTGCACCGCCGTCTCATGAATCGCGCGGTATCCCATGTCCACGAGCTTCTCGGGATGGCCGAGCGCGAACGCGGCGCTGTTGCCCGCGTGGCCGGTGTCGGTACTGGCCGTCGCGTAGCCGGCCGCGACCGCCGCGGCCATCGCCGGGTACGAAATGCTGCCGGCCCATCCGCCGTTGCCGACCGCCTGGAACTTTCCGTTCCATCCAGACGAGGGCAGCCAGACTTCGACCTTGATCTCGGAATCGCTCGACGGTTTGAGCGTCGCCGCGATCCGGCAGAACGACGGCAGCGTCGCATACACGGGCGTCGCGCCGCCCCGGCCGCCCGCCGCGCCGCGTCCTTGCGCGCCGCCGCGCCCAGCGCCGGGCGCCGCCGCCGGTGGCGTAAACGCTCCGGGCGCCACGGTCTCGGCTTTCGTGATCGTCGCGTTGGGAAGCGCGAGGCTCGCCAGGCTCTCGCATGATGCGGCCGCCGCGCCCGCCGTCAGCACGGGTTGGGCCTCGAAAACGCTCGCGATCAAAAGGGCGCTGACACCCGCCAGGATGGCGCCGCCGGAGGTTCGTCGAAACTTCATGAGCTGCTCTCTCTCTCTGCTCGATCGATGTTGGCAGACGAAGATATACACCGGATTCAGTCCTGCGAGGGTAGAAATCCCTGGTTGATTCTGGAATTTGAGGATTTGAGGATTTGAGGATTTGAGGATTTGAGGATTTGAGGATTTGAGGATTTGAGGATTTGAGGATTTGGAGGTCCTGAACTCTGAACTCTGAACTCTGACATTTCAAGGATTGCTCCTCGGGCCGGGTGCGACGACGGGTGGCACGGCTGGCTGCGGCTGGACCGGCGCGGTTGGCCTGGCTTGCCCGCGCTCGAGCCACGCGGCGACGTTCGCGCGGAAAACGAAGGCGCCCGCCGCCGCGCCGACGAGCACGAGCAGGGCAAAGACGAGCGCTGTGACGACCATCCGGAGGCTCGAGGTGGCCGGCGCGCGCGGGGCCAGGTCGAGTGCCTCCGCCGCTCTTCCGATGAACCCCTCATCGATCCGGCTCGCCGATGCCGCGGAGCCCTCGGCCAGCGCGTGATCGCAGACGAGATTGATCACGCGCGGCGCGCCACGCGAGATGGCGTACAGGCGTTGGGTCGCGAGGTCATCGAACTCGATGCGCGGGCTGGCGCCGGCAACCTGCAGCCGATGCGCCACGTACCCCGTCATCTCGTCCCCCGCCAGCGGTCCGAGCACGGCGCGCACCGACACGCGCTGGAGCAGCGGCCGCAATTCCGGCTTCGACAGCGTCGCCAACAGCGACGGCTTCCCGACGAGCATCAGCTGCAGCAATCGCTCGTCGCCCCCCGTGTCGGCGAGCACGCGCACCTCCTTCAGGAGGTCGACCGACAGGTTCTGCGCCTCGTCGATGATGACGACCGCGAACGCCTGAAGGGGGGCGAGCGAATAGAGGAAGTCGCGGAGCGCGGTCTGCAGATCCGCGCGCGACGCCTTCGCGAGCCGCCCCGCCGCGACGTCCGACCCGGAGGTGACGCCGAAGTCCACGAGCACCCTCTTCAGTAAATCCTCCGGAGTCACGAACGGATCGGCCACAAGCGAGATCAACGTGCGGCGATCGAGCTGCTCCATGATCGCGCGGCACAACATCGTCTTGCCCACGCCGTGGTCGCCGGTGAGCACGGCGACGCCGTCGCGGCGGCGGATCGCGCCAAGCATGGCCTGCGCGGCGCGGTCGTGCGCGGCGCTGTGATAGAGGAACCGAGGATCCGCCGTAAGGCTGAACGGTGGCTCGTGCAGGCCGTAGAACGTGTCGTACATGAGCGTTCGATCCGGACCGGGCGCGGCCGGTCGTGGCGACGACGACTCGTCACGCGGCTGCGTGGCGGGCGGGATCGCTCGTGGAGCGGCCGCGGCGTCGGGTGGCACGCGGGCCGGCGGCTCCGAACTCGGCAAGGCATCCGCGGTCGCCGACGGAGGAAACAATTCGATGAGCCGTCGCGGTGCTCCAGAGGAAGGGGAGGCCGGCGAGACAGGACGTTTGGACGACCGGTTGTCGGTGATTCCGCGATCGAGCTCCGAAAGACTCGCGATGAAACTGGGGTCGTCCGCCAGCGAGCGTCTGGACCGATCGTCCGAAGCCAAGGCTTAACCCATTCTCGCACATGCGCAACGTTGCATCGCGAGGGGATTGACCGGAAACGAGACACGGGTGGTCAAAGAAGGAACACAATCCCTCTAAGTCATTGACGGCTAATGGCTGAGTTAAGATTCTGCGACATAATGGCAACCTTATTGTCATTATTGTCATATAAACGAACATAGACGCAGGTGTGCCGTCCGCGCTTCAATATTGATAAGTCTTGTTGACACCTACATTTCCAGCCTCGTTGCCTGATTGCTTTGTTTGGCTTCAACCTTGCTCAATTGTTTCCGTTCGAAAGCCCAAGGTGTGCCGTTCATGGAAACTCGATCGGGGCGAGGATCGGGCGGAATCATGGTGAACAGCTGGCGGCAGGAGTTGCCGACCCTTGCAGGCCGTCTCGTCGCGTTACGTGAACCAGGACCGGCGGATATTGGAGCCCTTGTGGATGTGCTCTCGACCTCTGACGCCAGCCGCTGTGGCATCGACGAGCCGGTGACGGAGGACGGCGTCCAGGCCTTCGTCGAGCATGCGCGGCACGACCGCACGATTGGCATCGCGCTGACGTATGCGATCGAGCTCGCTGCGACGCGCGCGGTCGTGGGGCTCGTCCAGGTGCGTCAACTCGATCCCTCGTTCGAAGCCGCGGAATGGGAGATGACCCTCCTGCCGGCGGCGCGGGGAACGGGCGTGTTCCTCGAGGCGGCTCGCCTCGTCGGGTCGTTCGTCTTCGGCTCGCTCGCGACCTACCGGCTGGAGTCGCGCGTCCTGCGAGAGAACGGTCGCGCCAACGGCGCGCTGCGGAAGCTCGGCGCGGTCCAGGAAGGCGTGCTGCGCCGTTCGGTACGGCGCGGCGGCGAATATCGCGATCAGGTGTTGTGGTCGGTGTTGAAGGACGATTGGGGCGACCATTGGGTGTCGACCGCGTCTCGAGTGCACTAGACATCTTCTAAAACCTATGTTCATACGAATGAGGCAAGTGTTCGGTTTTAGAAGCTGTCATAGTGCGACCGCGAAGCGGCCGCCTAGTAGCGAAGATTCGCCGGTGTACCCACGGGCCCGTGCATCGGCGGTTGGAGGCGAAGCTTCGCTACTCTCATGAACACGCTGCCTCTTGCGGCGCGGGTGTACGTCGCGGCGGTCGTCGCCGCGGGTGGCCTGTTGCTTGCCGCCGGCGCCCCTCATATCGCCTTCGATCGGCCAGCGCTCTTCATCGGGTTGCTGGTGCTCGCGGCGGCCAGCGCCGCGCTCAAGGTCACGCTGCCGCTCACGACGAGCGGATCGACGATGTCGGTGTCCTATGCGGTGGATTTCGCCTCGCTGCTGCTGCTCGGCCCGCACGAAACGATGCTGGTCGCGGCGGGGAGCGCGTGTGCGCAGTGCCATCTGAATCGCAAGGACCGCAATCCGATCCATCGGACGCTCTTCTCGATGGCGTCGCTCATCATCACGGTCCAGGGCGCGGGGCTGGCGTACCGCCTGCTCAGCGTTCCCGAATCGGGCGACCCGTGGACCGCGATGGCGCGGCCGCTCGTCGGCGCGGCCACGGCCTATTTCCTGCTGAACACCGGGCTGATTGCTTCGGCCATCGCGTTCTCGGAGCGCGAGTCGATCTTCCACGTCTGGCAGACCAACTTCCTGTGGAGCGCCCCGAGCTACTTCGTGGGCGCGCTCACGGCGCGGGCGGCGGCCGCATTCGTGGATCACGCGGCGTATTGGTGGCTGGCGGTGCTCACCCTGGCGCCGCTGTACCTGACGTATCGCACCTACAAGGTGTACATGGGCCGCATCGAGGACGAGCAGCGGCACGTGCAACAGACCTCGGATCTGCACCTGGCGACGATTGAGGCGCTGGCGCGCGCCATCGATGCGAAGGACCAGATGACGCAGTCGCACATCCGGCGCGTGCAGACCTATGCCGCCGGGCTGGCCAAGGCGGTCGACCTCTCGTCGGCGGAAATCCAGGGGGTCAAGACCGCCGCGCTGCTGCACGACATCGGCAAGCTGGCCGTGCCCGAGCACATCTTGTCGAAGCCCGGACCGCTCACGCAGGAAGAGTTCCAGAAGATCCGCATTCATCCACAGGTCGGCGCCGAGATCATCGCCGCGGTCCCCTTCCCGTATCCCGTGGCGCCGATCATCATGAGCCATCACGAGCGCTGGGACGGCAAGGGCTACCCCCAGGGCCTGACCGGCGCGGACATTCCGATTGGCGCGCGCATTCTGACGATCGTCGACTACTTCGACGCCGTGACGACCGAGCGGCCGTATCACAAGGCGCTCAGCCACGACAGCGCGGTGGGTCTGCTCAGGCACGAATCGGGGCGCGCGCTCGATCCGGGGCTGGTGCAGACGTTCATCCAGATTCTGCCGGCGCTCATCGCCGAGGCCGAGGCCGCGGAGCCGCTGGTCAAGCTGGCCGAGCCGGAGCCGTCCGGCACCGGAACAACCGCGGTCGGGCTCGTGCCGACCGGCGCCAACGCCTTCGAGAACATCGCCCTGGCTCACCGCGAAATCTACGCGCTGTACGAGATCGCCCAGTCGATGGGCACGAGCCTCGGCGTCTCGGACACCATGGCGCTCATCTCGTCGAAGCTGACGAAGATCATCCCGTGGTCCGGCTGCTCGCTGTTCCTGCTGCAGCCCGACGGCGAAACGCTCAAATGCCGATACGCGGCGGGCGTCGACGCGCCTCGGCTGCTGAACGCGACCGTGGCGGTCGGGCACGGGCTCACCGGCTGGGTCGCGCGCAACCGGCGGACGCTCGTCAACGCGAATCCGCGCATCGCGTTCGAGGCCGCGGGACTCTCCGGCGACACGCCGCTCACATCGGCCATCGTCTGTCCTCTTCAGGTGGGCGACACCCTCATCGGCTGCCTGGCGCTGTACCACACGGAGCCCGACCGGTTCACAGAGGATCATCGCCGCCTGATCGAACGCGTGGCCGAGCAGGCGGGCGCGGTGATTCACAACTCGATCGTGTTCGAGCAGACACAGGAAGACTCGCTGACCGATCCGTTGACGTCGCTGCCGAACCGACGCTCGATGTTCGTGCAGCTGACGCGCGAGCTCGCGCGCGCCGAACGGCTGAAACACGAGGTCGCGTTGATCGTGATGGACATCGACGAGTTCAAAGCCATCAACGACACGTACGGCCATCACGTGGGCGACCACGCGCTGCGCGAAGTGGCCGCCGCGCTCCAGAACGGCCTGCGCCCCTACGACCTGTGCGTGCGCTACGCGGGCGACGAATTCATCGTCGTGCTCTCCGACTGCAGGCGCGACACCGTGGAGTCGAAGCGGCGCGAGCTGCAGCAGCGCGTCAGCGAGATCGAAATCGACGTGCGGCCCGGCAAGACGCTGCGGCTGGCGGCGAGCGCCGGCGCAGCGGTGTTCCCGCACGACGGGACGACGTACGACACGCTGATGGCCGACGCCGATCAGCGGATGTACCGCGACAAGGCCGCGCGCCGCGGCCGCCGGCAGGTCGCCGGCCCCGCCGAGCGCTCCGACTTCGTGCCCGGCTCGGTCTTCGATCGTCCCGCGACGCCATTCGCGCCGGCACCTCTCCTTCGCTCGACGATTTCGTAGCCACGGACTCGTGACTCGGCCTGCCCGCCCTGCCTGGTGGCCTGTAGTGCAGGACTTTAGTCCTGCTTCCTCCAGTCTCCCGCCTCTGACATGATTCGCTCATGCTGGAGCCCATGCTGGCGTCTCTCCAGGACGCGCCCCTGGTCGATCCCGAGCTGGTCTACGAGCCGAAGTACGACGGCATCCGCGCCATCGCCGAGGTGCCGGCGGGCGGACGCGTCCGTTTGTGGTCGCGCCTCGGGAACGAAAAGACGTCCCAGTTTCGCGACATTGCCGAAGCGCTCGAAACGTGGGCCCGCGCGCGCCACGCGTCGGTCGTGCTCGACGGCGAGATCGTGGCACTCGACGACAAGGGCGCGCCGACGGGCTTTCAGCATCTCCAAGGGCGTATCAACCTCGGCGGCATTCTCAACCGCATCCCTCGACAGGCTCGGGATGATCGCGCAGGGCAATCTCCCGGTTCGGCGGCCTTCATCGCGTTCGACGTGCTCAAAGAGGGCGAAGAAGACCTGCGCGGGCGTCCGCTGACCGAACGCCGGGCGGCCCTCGAGCGCCTGTTCAAAGCGACCGGGTCTCGGGTCCTGCGCTCGAGCGAGCAGGTGCGCGGCGACGGTCGCGCGCTGTACAAACGCGCGCTCGCCAGCGGGTGGGAAGGTCTCATCGCGAAGCGGGCCGACTCCCGCTACCGGTCCGGCAAACGGACGCCGGACTGGCGCAAGCTGAAGATTCTCCGCGAACAGGAATTCGTGATCGGCGGGTGGACCGAGCCGCGGCAGTCGCGCACGCATTTCGGCTCGCTGATTCTGGGCGTGTACGAACAGGCACAAGGCAAAGGGCAGAGGGCACAGGGCAAAGGGCAGAGGGCAAGAGGAGCGGACCTTGTTTATGTCGGGCACGTCGGCACGGGCTTCGACGAGCGCGAGCTCGGGCGCCTCGGCGTGCTCCTCGATCCGCTCGAAACAACCGAGTCGCCATTTCGCGAGCCGCCCTCCGGCAACGAAACGCCGCACTGGGTGAAGCCAACGCTGGTGGTCCAGGTGAAATTCACCGAGTGGACCGCGGACGGCATCCTGCGCCACCCGGTGTATCTCGGATTGCGGGACGACAAGAAGGCCGTCGAGATCCGGCGAGAAACCGGCCCGCGATTTCACGAGGCGACGAAGGTCCGGCTGAAGCCGGACACGACCGAGACGCGTACCGTCCGGCTGAGGTCGGACGCGGCAACGACGCGAACGGTAGTGTCCTCCTTGAGCCGGACCTACGACGCGTCGGCCATCATCGCCGAGCTTCGCGCGCTCGAAGACCGCCGCGGAAACGGCACGATCGAGCTGCCAGGCGGCGACACGCTGGCGGTGACCAACCTTCACAAAGTCTTCTGGCCGACCCAGAAGCTGACCAAGGGCGACCTCCTGCGCTACTACGCGCAGGTGGCGCCGTTCATTCTGCCCGCGGTGGCCGACCGACCACTGGTGATGAAGCGTCTGCCGGACGGCATCACGGGCCAGACGTTCTACCAGCATCGCGCGCCGGAGGTGCCGCCGGGCGTGCGTGTCGAGACGGTCGGCGCGGCCACACCAGAGGGTAAGGGCCCCCGGAGTGAACAGACTCGGCCGCAGATCGTCGGCGGCAATCTCAAGACGCTCCTCTACATGGCGCAGCTCGCCTCCATCTCGCAGGACCCATGGTTTTCGCGCGTCCAGAGCCCTGAGGCGGCCGACCACGCGGCACTCGATCTCGATCCGATGCCCGGCGTCGCGTTCGCGCGCGTGCTCGACGTGGCCCGCTGGATTCGCGACGAGCTGCGCACGATCGGCGCGTCCGGCTTCGCGAAAACGTCGGGCGCCGACGGGCTGCACATCTACATTCCGCTGCGTCCCGACACGCCGTACGAGGCCGGTCTCATTTTCTGCCAGATCATCGCGACCGTCGTGGCCAACAAGCACCCCGCGCACGCGACCGTCGAGCGCGCCGTGCGCGCGCGTGGCCAGCGCGTCTATGTGGATTGCCTGCAGAACATTCAGAGCAAGACGCTGGCGACGGCCTACAGCGCGAGGGCCAGCGATTACGCGGGCGTGTCGACGCCCCTCACCTGGAAGGAAGTCGATGAGGGCGTGCGCCGAGAGGACTTCACGATGCGGTCGGTCCCGGCGCGGCTCGAACAGGCTGGCGATCTCTGGGCCGCGCTCCGGAAGGCGAAGGGCGTGGATCTCTCACGCGTCGCTCGGTATGCGAAGGACAGGGGCTAGGGGCTCGGAACTCGGGGCTCGGGGCTCGGGACTCGGGACTCGGGACTCGGGGCTGGGGACTCGGGACTGGGGGCTAGGAAGATGGCACCCAGCGACCAGCGGACTTCGACTATCGACTATCGACTATCGACTATCGACTAGAAAAGTGCGCCCGACAGGATTCGAACCTGTGGCCTACGGCTCCGGAGGCCGTCGCTCTATCCAGCTGAGCTACGGGCGCGCATTTCCTACCTTCCAACACCCACGCGATATTCGATCCGGAAGATGTCATCGTACCACGTCGCGTCCGTGAGGTGATGTCCGTAGCCGACGTAGATCGAGGCCATGTCGCCGATCACGACGCGGGCGCCAATCTTGATGTTGACGATATTCGGACTGACGTCCTTGGCTTCCGCAAATCCTGCCGCCGGGCCCGAGGTCTCCGCCGGGTTCCCCGTCTGGAACCCGCTCATCAGTCGCCAGCCAACGAGCTCGATGACCGGCGAGAATCGGACCGTGTCGCTGCTGTAGACGTCGAAGCTCGGGCCGATGCCGTAGTACAGCACCCTGCCTGCAAACTTGTCCGAGCCCGCCGTGGGAAGACCGGCCGAACCGCCCGCCGGAAACACGCCGCCAACTTGCAGTTCGAGGCCGACCCTGTCGCCGACGCGCTGCGCGACGAGGAGCGCCGGCTCGATGCTCGCGTGATCGGTGCCCAGACCTTTTTCCGCGTCTCCGGTTGGCACCCCGACGCGAAGCAGCACGGTCGCCTGTCCGCTGTCCGTCGCCATCAGGCCGAACTTGGCGCCCAGCCGCAGGTCCGAGATCCCGGTTTGATCCTCAAAGCTCCCGACGGCAAACTCCTGAGGCTTCAGCCAGCGAACGGGCAGCTCGACAAACAGCGAGCCCCGGTTTTGCATCATGCCGACTTCGCCCTGGATGAAGAGCTGCTGGGAATTGGCGTCGATCAGGATGCCGCCGTCATTGCCAGGCGCGTCCGGATCGTAGATGCTGAGCGACGGCGGCAGCCCGCGATAGCAGCCGCACTTCCCATAGAAGAACTCGGCGCGATCCGGTTCATGGATGTGGCGCATCGAATCGAAGCGCACGCGAAACTGCGTGCTGATTGTGCTGTCTTCCACATAGCCCACCATGCTCGGCCGGCGCCTGGTGCCGGCGTCGGCGCGCGCGGCGGGCGTCTGCGCCTGAGCGGCCGAGTCCGCCAGCAACAGCACACCTGATCCGAGGGTGGGAGCGGCGACGACAATCCCTTCGGGAATCGCGCCCGTGGTGGTCTCCTGGGCAACCGCGGTCACCGGCACGAGCAGCATCACGAGCAACATCACGCGCTTTATCATTGACCCCTTCTCCTTCGTCAGATCCGCCGTGCGCTACCGGCGCGCGGCGCCTTCGTTGAGCTTCCGCTGCAAGAGCTGAGAGGCGGCGGTCAAGCTCGAACGCTCCGCCTCTGGCAGCTCGGGTAGGACGCGTGCCAGATGGTCGAGCGCGATCTCTGCGTCCGCCCGCGATCCCGACGCCGCGACCCGTGTGGCCATGTCGGCGTACGCGCTGGCGGCTCGAGCCAGCAGCGCTCGCGCGCGCGCGACCTCCGCCCGGCTGCCAGGGAACTCCGCCAAGTTTACCAAAAGATCGCCGAACCGCAGGTAGAACTCGGGCAGCCGGCGCAGGTTCTGGTCGTTACGCATCTCCTCGAAGAGCGTCAGCGCCGCCTCGTACTCGGCCTCCGCGCCGTTCCCGTCCTGGCCTTGGAGAATCATGCCGCGCAGGCTGTGCGCGTCGGCTCGCGCGATGGCCAGCGACGGCGCGACGCGCGCCAGGACCTCGATGAGATCGAGCGCCTCCCGGCTCCGGCGATCGGCTTCGGCGAGCTGACCGCGGTCGTGGAGCAGCGCCGCCAGATTGTTGCAGAAGGTGGCGAGCTCCGCCTTGTATTCGCGGTTCCGGGGCTCCTTGATGACCAGCGTCTCATCGATGGCGATGGCACGCTCCCACAGCGCCTGCGTCTCGCCGACGCGCTGCGCATCGTCGTACAACAGGCTCCCCAGGTTGTTGTAGGCGCGAGCCAGCTCCTGCGACGCGCGGTCGCTGCCCGAAGCCAGTGGCTCGAGCAGTCGAATCGCTGCGAGAAAGTCTGCCTCGGCGAGCGCCGCCCCGCCGTCACGCCTCGAACGCAGGATGCCGCGGTTGTAGTGGGTCCGCGCCAGTTCCTGTTCGCGGTCGACTCCAGGGGTGCTAGGGGTGCTCGAGGTGCTAGGCGTGCTCGGCGTGCCCTCGGCGACAAGCGCCAGCTGAAGCTCGAGGGCGCTGTCATAGGCGCGCTCGGCTTCGCCGGCACGCGCGGGAAACGGCGACAGCGTCAGGCCGAGGTAGTTGTAGGCGTTGGCGAGCGCCACGCGATAGTCCGGATTCATGGGGTAATCGGTCCGCAGCGCCTGGAACCGGTTCAACGAATCCCGATACTCGCGCACCGCTTCGTCCGGCTTCTCGAGCGCTCGGTTGATGTGACCCATCCGGAAATGTGCGAACGCGATGTCGCGGCGCGACGTCTCGCTCGTGGGATCCTGACTCATGAACGCGCTGTAGAAGCTCTGCGCCTTGTTCAGCAGCTCGCGCCGGAATTCCTCCACTTCCGGCGGGTCGAGGGCCACCAGCGCCGGATTTCGGTCGGCCGACGCGAGCGATTCGTCGACCGCGCCCCGCGCGAGCGCAAGGTTGGTCGTGGCGCGGCGGTTCTCTTGAATCGCCACGTACGCGAGCGAGACCGCCACGACCAGGAAGGTGGCCAGCACGCCGGCCGCGACCTGCACGCGGCGCAGCTTCAGCCGCCGCTCGCGCTCGCGCGCGGCGTCTTCGCGGTCGCGCTCGGAGAGGCTCTTGGCAAGAAACGACATCGCGCGTTCGAACGTCTCGTCATAGCGCGCGGCCCACGCCGAGGTCGGCTGGTTGTCTTTCTTCCACTGCTGGGCCAGCTCGAGCTCGGGATTGCGCCAGAGCCCGGCCGATCCCTCGTCGAACCACGAGGCCGCTCGCGACAAGCGGACGTAGAAGTCGGCCGACGCGCGTTCCTCCTCGGCCCAGGCGATGAGGCGCGTCCAGCAGCGCATCAGGCTCTCGTGGGACAAATCGACGATCGACGCCGGACGGAGCGTCACGGATGGGGGCGGCATCAGAAAGCTGCGGCCGGCGCGCCGGAACACCTCGACGACGGACACGATGTCGGTCTCGTGAGCTTCCAGGATGGCCGCCAACTCGTGCACGCTCGTTGGCCGCCGTACGCCTCGCGGGTCGGAAAAGGTGTCGGTCAGCGCCTTGAACATGTGCTCGGCGATGCGCCCGCCGCCGTTCTCGACCGCCTCCTGATACGCCTCTTCCGCGTGCATGGACAGCGCGTTCCTGAACGTGCCGATCGCGTCGTAGTCGTCGACGTCGATCGGGGAACTGTCCCCGGGCCTCGAGTGGTTCCGCTCCCAGTGGTCCCACGTGCGCATCAGCGCGTGTTGCACCAGCGGCAACTGATCGTGGTCGTCGCCAAGGTCGTTGAGCACGCGATGCACGAGCCGCGGCGCGATCGTCCCGCCCCCGACCGCCACCGGCCCGGTGATGGCCGACCGCAGCGCGTCGCGCGACATCCGGCCCACCAGATACAACCCCGAGTTGACGCCCTCCGCCAGCCCAGGAAAGTCCATACAGTCCCCGATGAAATCGGATCGCATCGTCAACACGATGTAGATGGGTATGTCGTGCTGCCGAGAGGCTTCGAGGAGAAGCCGGACAAACGCGATCGCTTCGTCGCGGGAGTGCGCGTGGTGGCTGCGCCGGAACCGGAACAGCTCTTCGAACTGATCCACGAGCACGAGCACGTTTTCGTCCCGTGGAATCCGTGCCTGCTTTGCGGCGTTGACGAGTCCCGCCGCGCTCCGCCGAAGCGTGGCCTCGACGAGCACCCGGCCGGTATCGGCGAAACCGGTGGCGTCGTCCCCCGACTCTTCGCCGGGATCGAAGCCGAGGATGTGGCGCGGGCTCAACGCGGCCGCGAGGTGACCGATCGGATCCTCTCCAGGGCGCAGCACGGCCATCCGCCACGTCGAGCTGGCGCCGGCCATATAGCCGCTTTGAAGCGAGGGAATCAGACCGGAGCGAACGAGCGATGATTTGCCGCTGCCCGACGTCCCGACCACGGCGACAAAGCGCGTGGAGCGCAGGCGCCTGAGCAGGTCGTCGATCTCCGTTTCGCGGCCGAAAAACAGGTGGTCTTCGTCGGGCTCGAAGGGCCGAAGACCGGGAAAGGGGTTAAACAGATCCGCCTGCCTTCAGTTGAGCGATGAAGAGCCCGAGCGGTTCCAGCACGAAGCCGTCCCACCCGGGCACGACACTCGCCTCGTGCGTGCGAAACCGCTCCTTCTCGGGTGTCCGAGGTCCGACGAGACAAATCGCGATCGGCGGCTGCGGCTTCGTTCGGCCGTAGCCCGCCGCCTTCTGGATCTCGCGCAGCTTGCGGCGCAGCCACAGCTCGTTGCCGGCGCCGTAGAGGATGAGCACGCCGTCGCAGTGCGCCAGGTTCTCCTCGTGGTACTCGCGAATCTCCGCTTCGTCGCCCTCGAAGATCGGCTGGATCACCTCGAGATGCTCTGCGAAGAGGCCGTCCAGCCACGGACCGAGGAGCGCGCCGTCGCGCTGCTCGGCGACCAGATACAGCCGCGGCGCGGCACCGCCGGCGAGTTCCGCCGGAGCGGTGGACACCGCAGCCGGTGTCCGATCCTTCTTCAACCAGTCCTGCATCGTCGTGCGCAGGTCCTCGAAGAAGGTTTCGAGCAGGTCGGCGTTCTCGTGGATCCGCGGATCCATCCGCAGGCGCTCGACGACCTTCTGTTGCCGCTCGTCGTCCACCTTGATGCCGCTCGGCAGCCAGAGCAGACGCGCGAAGCTGCCTTGCGACGCCCGCAGCGTCGCCAGCTCGTGCTGCATCTCGACCATCGACTGCGTGCCGCCCTCGGGCACCATGCTGAAGTTGCGTCCGATTGGATGAATCGACATGCGCGATCGCCCGAGGTCCTCCACGATGGCAGCCGCGGCCTCCTCGAACACATGCGGGATCGTCCGGTCCGGGAGCACCGTGTATCCCTGCTGCTGGAGGTCGCGTCGGATGGCCTCGCGCTGGTCGCGTAGATCGCTCGTGGTCTCGGCGAGATAGACGGCTTCTTTTTTCGAACCGGCCAGACCGATCGATGGCTGTGGCTGGAGCGACAGCTGAGGCGCGGCCGCCGGCGCCGGGCTTGCGCTTGCCGGAGGCGCTCCAGCCGGCAGCGGGGACTTGGCCGCCGCGTCGGCCGCCATCACCGCCGCCGCCTGCGCCGCAGCGGCCGCTTGCTCCGGGTTCTCGATGGTCTCGAGAAGCTCGACGATGTCGTGGGCAAGGTCGTCGAGCTTCAGCCAGAAATCGCGATGTGCGTCGTGGCCGAACACTTCGTCGAGCTCGCGGACCTTGCCGGTCTCGGGATCGACTTTGAAGAACTCATAGCCGATGAGCGCGCGCAGCTCGGGCGGCGTGCGGTCGAGCGGCACCGGCGTCTTCAGCACCTTGAACACGCGCGCCTTGTTGTTGACTTGAATGCCGCCCTGGTCTTCGGCGGCATGCCAGAACTCGTTCAGCTCGCGGATGGTCCACTCCGATTTCAGATACCGCGGCGAGACGACCGTGACCAGCAAGGCGACCTGTTTGAGCTTCTCGAGAAGCGTGTCGGCAAACAGGTCGTTGCCCGAGAGCTTGGGGTCGCGCCAGATGTGGGGCGACTTGCCCAGCAACTGACCGACACGCACTTCGAGCGCGCGGTGGAGATTCGCCACCCATCCCTTCCGCCCCTCGACCAGCTCCACGTTGTCGAGATGGGCGTAGCTGATGAACGCGTCGCCTTCGAACTGCATAAATGGCTGAGCGCCTCTAGGCTAGGCCAAAATCCTGGGTGTGTCTAGCCGCCCGCGGCTGCAGGTGCGCCGGTCCGGCCTAACTCGTCGGCAGCCGAGGCTCCCTGCGGCGCGTCAGAAGAGGCAGGGGACTTCGGCAAGAAAGAACTGCTTGACCGTGTCCCAGTTGATGCTAGTCAGCAGGTCCGGCATCGGCTCATGTTCGGCGTCGGCGAAGTAGGTGAGGGCCTTGAAGAGATGGATCCGGTTGTACGGCGTGGCCGCGTATTTCGTCTCGAACCACGCCAGAATCTCGCGGAGGCCGTACGTCCGGGCCGCAATGTACAGATCCACGAAATCGCGGCGACCGCCGCGGCTGGCAATCGCGTTGAGCTTCATGCACGCAATGTCGCGGGGATCCGCGAGTTGGAGAGTCTCGAACTGTGCGAGCGGGAATAGCAGGGGGTACTGGTAGTGCAGGAAGCTCACCAAGATGCCGTGCAGCTGAAGATGCAGCGTGCCGCGAAGCACCTGGCGGACCTTCAGGCCTTGGAGGCCGCCCAACAGAGCGTTCAGGTTGGCAGGATCGAAGTCCTCCTGGCTGAAGAGGTCGAGGTCCACCGAACGCCGGTGGCCGAACTGGAGGGCGAGGCCGGTGCCGCCGGCGAGGTAGAAGCCGTGGAGCGCGTCTCGCGCAACAAGATCATCCACAGCGCGCTTCCAGCCTTCTGGCAGGACTTCGCGGTGCAGGGGGGATTTGTTCTCAACCATACGAAGATCTCAGCAACAAGTTGAGATGGAAACCGGAGCTGCTTAGAGGTCGTTGCGGAGCGCGCGGACTTCCTCGACGGGAACATTGAAAAGGAGAGCCCAGAAGTTGGCGGACAGTCGAGTGAGCTTGCGGTCGGTGCGGAGGACGTCGAGGATCTGCTCCTCAGTGAAGGTCCGACGCATCCACGCGACCGCCTCCTCGTCCCCGTACTCCAGCACGCGCTCGATCGTGTAGCGCGGGTACGCCGCGGGGTCGAAACCTTCCAGGTTCGTATCCCAGAACAAGAGACGTAAGTCTTGTTGGGTCACAGACTTACATAGTATCAGATACGGCCGAATGCGTCAATCACTATGCCCATCGTCACGTCGCGGGCACGCGCTGCTGCCGAGGCGAACGCCGGGTGCGTGCGCGCCGCTTGCACGACTCGACGGGGAGCCGCTTGCCGCGGCTTCGCTGCTCCTCGGCTTTGAACGTAGACTCTCGGCCTCGAGTGAAGGCTGCGGGCCGGCCCCACCCACGCCGGGAGCTGATGCCGATGCCTCGACCTGGCCGCGGGCGCTTCCGCCCGCGCCAATCGCGCTGACGATCTCGTACGGTCCAAGACGAGCGCCGGAGATCAGAGCCACTTGAACTGAAACAGCGGGCGCCAACGACATAGACCGTCTCGTCGCGGTTGCCTACGCGTCTTCGAGGCCGTCGCGGTTCAGCTCGCCGACGACCCCGAGGCGAGTACCTGAGGTGAGGGTCACGGGATTGCGGACTGATTATAAGGCAGGGAGTCGCCACCAACGGGCTGCACGTGCGCCGGTCCGGCGTATCTGATAACTTTCCCGGGGTTTCACCGAGTGGCCACCGACCAACCCTCGACGGCGGATGCGTATGGCGACGCGGGCGTCAAGCTCCTCAAGAGCGGCGCCGCGCTCATGGCGTACGACCTGTTCGCCGAAGGCCTTCGGCACTTCCCCGCCGATGCCCGGCTGCGGCAGCAGATGGCGCTCGCACTCGCGCGCACCGGCGCGAGCCGCCTCGCCAACCTGATCCTTCAGGAACTGGCCGGCGAAGGCCACAGGGACGAGGAGACGCTCGGCCTGCTTGCGCGCACGCACAAGGACCTCTGGGCCGACAGCGACGACGAGCCCGAGCGGCGCCGCCACTTGCGCCTCGCCTACGAGTACTATCGCGACGCCTACACGTTGTCGAACGGCTACTGGAGCGGCATCAACGCCGCGACGATGGCGCTCCTGCTGGATCAGCGGGATGACGCGGAGGCGCTGGCCCGGCGCGTGCGCGAGCAGTGCCTGTCGCTCCACGCCGAGGAAACGCAGCACGGCAGCCTGTACTGGGTCCTGGCCACGCTGGGCGAGGCCGCGCTCCTGCTCCGCAATCTGGCGGAAGCCGAAGAGCGATACGCGCAGGCGGTGCTCTTCGCGCCCAAGCGATACGGCGACCTGGCGTCCACCCGGCGCAACGCGCGCCTCATCATCCGCCACCTCCAGGCCGACGGGTCCCGGATCGAAGCCTGTTTCCGCGTGCCGCGCGTCGTGGTGTTCGCCGGGCACTTGATCGATCGGCCCGAACGCGCGCGTGCGCGATTTCCGCCGGCGCTCGAGCCGGCCGTCCGACTCGCCATGCTCGACCGCCTCCGGCCGATCGACGTCGGCTTTGGCTACTCGTCGGCCGGTTGCGGCGGCGACATCCTGTTTCTCGAGTGCCTGCAGGAGCTGAACGCCGACGCGCATATCGTGCTCCCGTACGATCGCGATCAGTTCAAGGAAGACAGCGTGGACATCGTGCCGGGCGCCGACTGGGCGGCGCGCTACGAGCGGCAGCTCGCAAGCGCGAAGGAGGTGATCACGGCGTCTGAGCAGCGGATGGCCGAAGGCGGCATGTCGTACCAATACGGCTTCCTGATGCTCGACGGCACGGCCGGCGTTCGGGCCGACGAGCTCGACACCGATCTGGTCTGCCTCGCGCTGTGGGACGGGAAGCCGGGCGACGGCCCCGGCGGCACGGCCTCGTCGGTCGAGCGTTGGCGGAGGGCCAGCCGCCGGCTGGAGATCGTCGACCTGGCGGCGCTTCTGGAGTGCGAGAGGCCCGTGATCGTCATTCAGCCGCCGGCGCCCGACGCCGACGCCACCAACGCTGCCGGCG
>Ga0156018_1163_pt1 | contig 26170 bp, 21 predicted proteins | sample RifCSPlowO2_02_FD_107672 | JGI IMG/M metagenome (GOLD analysis project Ga0156018, IMG submission 107672) | Acidobacteria bacterium RIFCSPLOWO2_02_FULL_65_29 | reverse complement strand
TCAGGCGCCGCTGGCCGGGCTGTTCAACGAGCAGCAAGGGCCGGTCGCCAACTACCGAGGCTACGCGCATGCCGATTGCGGACCGGCCAACAGTCCGGCCGTCCGTGTGATCGCGCTGCAAGGCCTCGTGCCCGACGGCGTGCCCCGCACGCCGCCGCGCCCGTCGATCGACATCGTCATCTACGCCGGGCTCGACAAGGCGGTCGGTCAGCCGTTCACCGTGGCGCCGAAAGCCGCCGAGGGCGGCGCCGTCGTGTCGTCGTGTCCTGTGGTTGGCGACTGCGCGCCGGCGGGGAACGGCACCGTGTCGCTCACAAGTCGCGCCGAGGACGGGACGCTCGTCGGCGAGTTTCGGGCGAAGTGGGCCATCGGCGCGCCGCGCGCCGGACGATTCACCGTGCCATGGCGCGACGCCAACACGAAGTGCGGTTAGATCCTTAGATCCTCAAATCCTCAAATCCTCAAATCCAGGATTCACCTACGCTTCTTCCACGGCCTCCTGGCCGCGCTCGGCCTTTGCGGCGGCGATGATCTTCGTCTGCAGGTGTGAGGGCACTTCGTCGTAGTGCGAGTACTCCATGTGGTACGACCCGCGTCCGCCCGTCGCCGACGTCAGGTGCTGCTCGTAGGTCAGCATCTCCGCCATCGGCACCTGCGCCTTGATGATCGTCATGGCGCCGCGGCTGTCCATACCGCCGATCCGTCCCCGCCGGCCGTTCAGGTCACCCATCAAGTCGCCGGCGAAGTCCGACGGCGCGTACACTTCGACGTTCATCACCGGCTCGAGAATCGTCGGGCGCGCGCGCGTCATCGCGTCCTTGAAGGCCAGCGACCCGGCCAGCTTGAACGAGAGCTCGTTCGAGTCGACGTCGTGATACGAGCCGTCGTACACGGTCACGCGGAAATCGACCATCGGATAGCCGGCGAGGTAACCACGGGTGCGCGCGTCCTGCACGCCTTTTTCGACCGCCGGAATGAACTGTCGTGGAATCGAGCCGCCGAAGATGTCGTCGACGAACTCGAAGTCGGCGCCCCTCGCGAGCGGCTCGACCTTGATCTTGCAGTCGCCGAATTGCCCGTGGCCGCCGGTCTGCTTCTTGTGGCGCCCGTGCGCCTCGGTGGCCGCCTTGATGGTTTCGCGGTACGGAATGCGGGGCGGCTTCAGGTTGACATCCACGCCGAAGCGTCGTTTCAGCTTGGCCACCGTGACTTCGATGTGCAGCTGGCCCTGTCCCGAGAGCAGCAGTTCCTTGGTCTGCGGGTCGCGACTGTAGGCAATCGACGGGTCTTCCTCTTCCAACCGGTGCATCGCCGTGCTGATCTTGTCTTCGTCGCCGCGGCTCTTTGGCTCGATCGCGTACGACAGCACCGGTTCGGGAAACTTGAGCGGCGGGAACATGGTCGGATCGCTCTTGTCGCCAATCGTGTCGCCCGTCAACGTGTCCTTGAGCTTCGCGACCGCGCCGAGGTCGCCCGCCTTGATGTCGGGCACCGGCGTCTGCGTCTTGCCTTGCAGGAGCTCCAGATGGCCCAGACGCTCGGGCGTGTCCTTGGTCCGGTTGTGGACCGTCGAATCCGACTTGAGCGACCCGGTCACGACGCGGAACATGGTGATGCGACCCGCGAACGGATCGGCGATCGTCTTCCAGACGAACGCCGCAGCCGGCGCCTTGTCGTCGGCCGTCTTCAAGACCTCCGCCCCTGATTTGTCGAGGCCCTTGAACGGCCGGTCCGCGGGCGATGGCAGGTACGCCAGCACGGCGTCGAGCAGCGGCTGCACCGCCACGTTGAGCAGCGCCGAGGCGCACACCAGCGGGAACACTTTGCCGGCGATCGTGGCGCTCCGCAGGCCGGCCACCAACTCTTCGTCGGTCAGCGTGCCCGCGTCGAAGAATTTCTCCATCAGCTTCTCGTCGGCCTCTGCCACCATCTCGATGAGCGCTTCGCGCTCGGCTTCGACGGCCGCGGCCATGTCGGCCGGAATGGGCGCCTCGGCGAATTTCCCGCTCTCGTCGGTCTGGAAGACGTACGCCTTTCTGGCCACCAGATCCACAACGCCCTTGAACGACTTTTCCTCGCCGATGGGCAGCTGGACGGGAATGACCGTCCGGCTGCAGGATTCGCGCAGCGACGCCAGCGTGCGTTCCAGGCTGGCGCGCTCACGATCGATGCGGTTCACGACGATCAGGCGGGGCAGCCCGGCTTCTTCGGCCGCCGCCCAGACCTTCTCGGTCTGCACCATCACGCCCCCGACCGCGTCCACCACCACGAGTGCAGCGTCTGCGACCGCGAGCGCCGCGCGCGCGTCGCTCAGAAAGTTCCCCATGCCCGGCGTGTCGATGAGGTTGATCTTCTGCTTGCCCCACTCGACGTGGGCGAGGCTGGCCGAGAGCGTGTGTGCCCGGGAGATTTCCTCTTCGTCGAAGTCGGTCACGGTCGTGCCTTCGTCGACCTTGCCGAAGCGATTCACCATGCCGGCGTCCGACAGCATCGCCGAGGCGAGCTGCGTTTTACCGGATCCGGTGTGCCCGACGAGGGCGACGTTTCTGATGCTGGCGGCCTCGTAAACCTTCATTGTCTCCCCTCGCGGGGCCCCAACCCCGCTCGCTCCCCGCGAGGGGCCCCAGCCCCGCTCGCTCCCCGCGAGGGGCACAGCCCCCGTGCGCGCTCGCGCGAGGTTACCGCGCCGGCTCATCATGGCCCGGACCGTGGTGACGTCTCGCGCGACCAAAGGCGAATCATATTCGTGCGCGCACGCAGTCGCAAGACGCCGCCCTCGCAGTCCCTCAGCCCTCAGCCCTGAGCTCTTGGCCCTACGCGTCTTTATTCGTATCTGAGCGCTTCGATGGGGTCGAGGCGGGAGGCTTTCACGGCCGGCCACATGCCGAAAAAGAGGCCCACCGAAGCCGAGAAGCCGAGGCCGATGGCAAAGGACCACCACGGCAACGAGATGGGGAAACCCGAGATGAAGTGCACCGCCCAGCCGAGGCCGCTGCCCAGCACGATGCCGAGAATGCCGCCGAGCGAGGTGAGGAAGGCGGCTTCCATGAGGAATTGGAAGAGTATTTCGGTCCGGCGCGCGCCGAGCGCCTTGCGCACGCCGATCTCGCGCGTGCGCTCGGTCACCGAGATCGACATGATCGCCATGACGCCGATGCCGCCGACCATCAGCGCGATCGACGAGATGACAATAAGCGCGAGGAACGTGGCCTGACTGATCTGATCCCAGAGTCCGAGAATCGCGTCCTGCGTCGCAAGGTCGAAGTCGTTCGGCTCGTCGAGCCGAAGGCCGTGGCGGATGCGCATGATGCGCTCCACGTCGGCGATCGCGTCGGCGATCTCCACGCCCTCGCGCGCCAGCAGGCCGAGCTGAATGGGAACCACCGTGCCACGCACCCTGCCGCCGCGGCCGATGTTGATCCCGTTCAAGCCGAACTGCTGCTGATACTTCGTGTAAGGAATGACGACGAAATCGTCCTGGCCGGTGTTGAAGCCGCCGATGCCAGGGCGCTTGTCGAACACGCCGATCACGACGTAGCGCTCGGCGCCCACCCGCACGGTCTTGCCGATCGGATCGGTGCCAGTCGACTGGAACAGTGCCTGGTACGGCGTCTGGCCGAGGGCGACCACGTTCTTCCGGTACTGCACTTCGGTGCCGTTGAAGAACCTGCCGAGCGCCAGCCCGAGCGCGGTGCCGACGGCGAAGTTCTCCGTCGTGCCGAGGATGATCAGGGGCCGCGTTCGCAGGTCGCGGTAGAACACGCGCTCCTGAGTCGGTGGCGCCAGCCCGGGTACCCCGAGCTGAATGTCGACGACCTGAATCGTCGCCGACGCTTCGGCCTCGATCGCCCGCGCGTCGGAAATCGTCAGGTTCGGCCGCTTCATGATCTCGGCGAACTCGACCCCGTTGGCGAAGCTCAACGGACCGGCGCGTTGCAGCGTGATGATCTTGGGACCGATCGTGCGTATGGCGTCTCGGAGCGACTCATCGAACCCCCGGATCATGGCTGTCATCCCGACGATCGACGTGATGCCGATGACCACGCCGAGCACGGTCAGTGCCGAGCGCAACTTGTTGGTGCGCACGGTGTCGAACGCCATGGTGATGACTTCGGTGAAGAGCGTGGACCGCATGGTTAGGCGAGTGTTCGCGTCCTCATTCTCTTCTCAACGCTTCGATCGGATCGAGCCTGGCGGCGCGCGCGGCCGGATACAGCCCGAAAAACAGGCCGACGACGCCGGTGATGCCGATGCCGAGCGCGATCGACCAGACCTGCACCGACGCCGGCACCGGTGTGAGCGAGGAGATCGCCAGCGCAATCGACGATCCCAGCACCGTGCCGATCACGCCGCCGAACGCCGACAGCACCACCGACTCGGTGAGGATCTGCGCCATGATGTCGGAGCGCCGCGCGCCGAGCGCTTTGCGCAGCCCGATCTCCCGCGTGCGCTCGGTCACCACCATCAGCATGATGTTCATGATGACGATGCCGCCGACGACGAGCGACAGGGCGACGACGCCGACCAGGACGGCGAAGATCCCGTTGGTCGCCTGGCGATAGAGGCCGAGAAAGGTATCCGAGGTGAAAAGCCCGAAATTGTCCGGCTGTGCCGGCTTCAGGCGCCTCGACACGCGCAGCGCGACGATCGCGTCGTCCATGGCCGCCGTAATCTGCGAGACGTCGCGCGGCTTGACCGACATGTTCAACTGCCGGCGGGACCCGAAGATCTGCTGAAACTGTCCCAGCGGGATCACCGCAAAGGCATCCTGCGAGCGGCCCAGAAACGATCCGCGTTTCGCGCTCACCCCGACGATCCGGAAATGCACGCCCTCGATCTGGATCACCTTTTCCAGCGGGTCCGCAGTGCCGAAGAGCCGGTCCGCGACGTCCCACCCCACGAGCGCCACCGGGCGCGACCGTTCGACTTCGGTCGCGCTCATGATCCGGCCCCGTTCCGCGTTGTACGTCGAGAAGCTGCCGTATTCCGGCGTGACGCCCTGAATCGAGACGGTGTCGATGGTCCTGCCCCGGTGGACCACTTGGCCGCTGCCGTTCGAGTCGAGCATGACCGCCGACACGACGGGACTGTAGCGCCGCACGGCGCGCGCGTCGCTCAACGTTATCCGTGGGTTGTAGCGGAACTTGTCGAACTCTTCGTCGCTGAAGGCCAATGGAAACTGTTGCACGCTGAAGGAGTCGGCCCCCGCCTGGTTCAGGATGGCATTGCTGACCGATGCGTTGAGGCCCTGGATGAGCGACACCACGGCGATGATGGACGTCACCGCGACGATGTTGCCGAGCACGGTCATCAGCGATCGGAGCTTCGAGCCCCAGATGGCTTCGAGCGCGATGCCCGCCGATTCGAGGAGCTTGTTCATACGAGGGCCAGGCGGGTCCGGTCGGTCTAGTGGGCCGGGTAGGGAAGAGTGTTCACTACCTGCCCTCAGCCGAGGTCTCCACCTTCACGGCCGCGCCTTCCCTCAGGTTGCGGACCGAGTTGTACGGTCCGGTGACGACCTCGTCGCCGGGTTGCAGCCCCGCCGTCACCTCGAAGTACCGGTCGCCGGCAATGCCCATCTTGATCGGCACGAACTCGACTTTGCCGTTTCGAACGACGAACACGCCCTCGGTTTCCTTCCGCGTCTCCCCAGGCTTCAGCTCCGCCGCGGACGCGACCGGCGCAACGCCGCCGCGGCGGCGCCGGTCCGTCGGAGCCTTCACGATCTGGCCGTTGGCGTCGTACACGAGCTCGCGAACCGCGACCGCGGGGATCGGTACGGCCATCACGCTCTGGCGTGTCGCCGTCGTGATGTCGGCCGTGCAGGTGAAGCCCGGGCGTACCTCGGGAATGTCGCCCTCGATCACGACGACGACCTTGAAATTGGTGGCCTGCCGCGAGCCAGCCGCGGCGCCTGTCGCCTGGATTGGACTGTTGCCGATCTCGGTGACGCGGCCGGTGAACGTCTTGTCGGGCAGCGCGTCGATCGCGATCGTCGCCCGCTGGCCGACGGCCACGTTCGGGATGTTGGTTTCGTCGACCTCGACCTCGGCCTGAATGACGGCCATGTCGGCCAGGGTCAACAGGGTCGTCCCCGCGTTGTTCATCGTGCCGACCACGGCAGTCTCCCCTTCCTGAATGTTCCGGCGCGTCACGATGCCATCGATCGGGGCCTCGAGTCGGACCTTGCTGAGATCGTACCGCGCGTTCTCGAGCCCCGCGCGTTCCTGCGCGATCCGCGCCTCCTGCGCGTTGACCTGTTTCTCGCGCTCTTTGAGCGCCGAGTCGGCGACCCGCACGTCGCTTTCGGTCCTGTCGAGCGCCTCGCGCGTCGTCAGCTGCTGCTGCCAGAGATCCTGCTGTCTCGTCAGCGTGCGCTGCGCCTGATCGAGCTGCACGCGGGCCGTCTGGATCGTCTGGCGCAGCTGCTCGAGCGAGGCCTCGGCCGCGTCGAGCGATGCCGAGCCGCTGTCGACGCGCGTCCGGAGCGACCGCGGGTCGATCTGCAGCAGGAATTGCCCCTTCTTGACGCGGTCGCCTTCGTTCACCGCCAGATCGACGACGCGGCCCGACATGTCGGCGCTGATATTGACGAGCCGCTTGGGCTGAATCTTGCCCGAGGCCGACACGATCGCCTCGAGATCCCGAGCCTTGACCGCCTCGGCGGTGACGGCGAGCGCCGATTCCACGCCAAACCACAGGTTGGCCGCCACGACAGCCGCTCCAACCGCGATGATGCCAAGTGCGATGAGTACCTTCTTGCGCATGGCCGCCTATGGTCCTCCAAACGCCGTCCGAATCGCGACGATGATCAGGACGACGCCGAGATACAATCCGAGCATCGCAATCGCGATGGGCGTCGTTGTCCTCTTGTAGAGCACGCCCACACCGATCGCCAGGTTGACGGCGAGCCAGATGAAGAACAGATCGAGGCCGCCGAGCAGGCGTGCCAGAAACGTGGCTTCATCGAGAAACGGGAAGAACACGCCGAGGGTCGTCGGGCTCGACATCGACTGGCGCGCGTAGTTGAGCGGCGTCACGAACACCTGCTGAAGCGCGACCAGGAACGCCGAGTGCGCCACGACGGCGTACGCCTGCCGGAACGTGGCTTCGCCGCCGAGCGCCAGGTTGAACACGCCCAGAATGAGGCCGGAGATGGCGGCCCACACGACGGGGAACATCACGAGCGTCAAGGCGGCGCCCGTGTACGGGGTATACGCCAGGCCCTGCTCCATGCGGTCGTACATCTGATCCGTGATTCGGAATCCGAAGGATTCCATCCCACGGATCTGCTGGTCGAAGAGTGCGTCCTTGCCGACGTCCGTCATCAGAAACGTCGTCTGCGCGACGATGGTGATGAGCAGGACCACGACGAGGGCGCCGACGACACGCGGGTGTGCAGCGATGTCGAGGTAGGTCTCACGCGGGGAAAAAATGACGCCAAGTGCGCGCGCGCCCAGTCCTTTGCCTTTGGACGCACCGGTGGCTGTGCCGGTTTCCTGAGCTGTCGGTGTGGCCACATTCTCCATATAATACGAGGGCAGTCTGGCTGAGGTTTCCTGAGCAGCCCGTCATCTCGCGCCTTGCCAGCCGGGCGCCTCGACACCCGGAATTGACACCGTTTATTCCCCGACTGGCCCTAGTGTCCCGTCCCAGTGATACGCGACATAATTCCCGGGCGGGGCATCCCGCCTGGCGGCGTTGCTCCTCGCTCAAATACTCCCGGTATTCTCACTCGTCGCGCCTTGCCAGACGGGCGCCTCGACGTCCTCGGTGCGGCGATGGAGTTGCACCACGGGCTGCTAACAACGTGCCCGGGGCGCGTCCGCAAACACCTTCCGAAGCACGGTCAGACCCGCCTGCAGCCGGCGTCTGGATGCGGCGTCCAGGGGCGCCAGAACGTCCGCCAGATGTGTTTCGGCCGAGCGGCCGACGCGGTCCACTGCCGCCTTGCCCGTTGGCGTCACTTCGATGATGACGACGCGGCGGTCCCGGGTTGGCGCGGCCCGTTTCACCCAGCCTCGCTGCACCATCGCACTGATGGAATTCGACATCGTCGGCAGGCTGACGCCCTGCAGGGCGGCCAGTTCGGTGAGCGTCCGGGGCTGCTGGCCGAGCATCGTCAGCAGGTAAAAGTGCGCTGGGGCCGGGAGCTCGCCGGCGGCGCGGAGCTCCGCCGCCACCGTGCGCATGACCAGCGGGATGATCTTCAGGACTTCCCGCGCCGAATCCCGGGCTTGCGTGCGTGTCATGTCCCTGCCGCGGCCTCACCGCGGCGATTACCTGTTAGGATACCTAATTGTTAAGTGGGCTAAGCGATTTACGCTAACACCGAGGGTACCGGGCCGTCAACGTGGCCAGCCCGAACGCCACCGCTGGGCCCAGACCGCTGCAGAGCTCCTTGACACTGTGTTTTCTGCTGTTTACCATGCACCGTCCCCGAGCAGCCCGTGGTGAACGTCTGGCGTTGCACCGAGATGGGCGCGGCGGGGATGCATCGTCCGTCGAATGCAGCCAGACGTTCACCGCGGGCTGCTACGATAAGGAGCCTGACACGTGGTCGGATTCGTTCCCAAAGAGATGTTCTTCACCAAGGGCGTCGGGAAGCACCGCGAGAAGCTGACCTCGTTCGAGCTCGCGCTCCGATCGGCCGGCATCGCGGCCTGCAATCTCGTCCGCGTGTCGAGCATCTTCCCGCCAAAATGCCGCATCCTGTCGCGTACACAGGGTATGACGCGGCTCGAGCCCGGCCAGGTGACCTTCGTCGTCATGTCGGAGGCTGCGACGCGCGAACCGCATCGGCTGATTGCCGCGACGGTCGGCGTCGCGATTCCGCGCGACCGGAACACGTACGGCTACCTGTCGGAGCATCACAGCTTCGGCGAGAGCGAGGACGTGGCCGGCGATTACGCCGAAGAGCTCGCCGCCGAGATGCTGGCCACCACCTTGGGGTTGGAGTTCGATCCCGACAAGAGTTGGGACGAAAAGAAAGAGGTCTACCGTCTTTCGAACGAGATCGTCCGCACCCAGAACGTCACGCAGACCGCGGTCGGCGACAAAAAGGGCCTGTGGACGACCGTGGTGGCTGCGGCCGTGCTGGTTGGGTGAACCGATCACGCGGCCCGATACAGCCGAGTTCGTCACTGGGCACGCGAAGGACACCATGAGCAAATCTCGTCCGGTCTTGGTCGTTGTGTCCCTCGCGCTCTCCGCGCTCATTGCGCCGCCCATCGCCACGGCGCAGATCTGGGAAACCATCGGCACCCGCGCGCAGGGCATGGGCGGTGCGTTCGTGGCGGTTGCCGACGATGCCACCGCGACGTGGTGGAATCCGGCGGCGCTCGTCCTGAGCTACTTCAGCCTCGTCGTCGAACGGGCGGAAACCGAAGAGCCCGCGGACCAGCTGCAAGGGGAGCCGGCGTGGCGCGGCACGACCGGAGGTTTCGCCGCGGCATTTCCAGCCCTCGGGTTGAGCTATTACCGACTGCGCATCAATGAAATGGCGCCGGCAGTCTCTACAGCGGGAGGGGAGGGCGGCCGACAAGATCTTGGGGCCGCAGGGGGTGGTCTGCGTTCGCGCGTCACCCGGCAGTTTGGTGCGACCTTTGGTCAGTCCCTTGGCCCTCATCTGGTCATCGCCTCGACCGTGAAGCTGGTGCGCGCCGGCGAGACAGCGGCGCCGGGGGAGTCGCTCGACGCCGCGGATGAGCTCGAGCCGACGCTCGAGTCGAGCGGCGACCTGGACGTCGGCGCGCTGGTCATGGTGGGGCGGGCGCGCATTGGCGTCAGCGTGAAGCACGTCAACGAGCCGACCTTCGGCGATGAACCGAACCGGTTCGTGCTCGGACGTCAGGCGCGGGCGGGTTTCGCCTGGGTGGTCGGCCAGCCGGGAGCACCGGCGACGATCACGACCGCCTTCGACGCGGACCTCACGCGCACGCCGACGGCGTTCGGCGACGCGAGACACGTCGCGGGCGGCGTCGAGGTGTCGTTGTCGCGTCTCCGTCTCGCGCTGAGGGGCGGCGTGAGCGCGAACACGGTCGGAGACGTGAGCAGCTCGACGAGCGGCGGTATCAGCGTCGGGCTGGCGCGCGGGTTCTTTCTCGATGCGGCCAGGACTCTCGGATCGGACCGTTCGAGAAAAGGGTGGGCTGTAGGTGTCAGGCTGACGATTTAGGTCAGTCGTTGACAACTTTTGTCATAGCCGATAGTCTTCGAAGTTCATGCCTGTTCGCATTGGCGAGCTCCTGCTAAAGGAGAAGCGCATCACGCCGGATCAGCTCCAGCAGGCCTTGAACAATCAGAAGGCCCACGGGGGCAAGCTTGGCTTCAACCTCGTCAAGATGGGGTTCGTCAAGGACGAGGAAATCACGGCGCTCCTCAGCAAGCAGTATGGCGTGCCGTCGATCAACCTCACGCAGTTCGAGATCGACCCGGCCGTCATCAAGCTGATTCCCGCCGACACCGCGCAGAAATATCAGATCGTTCCACTCAGCCGCGCCGGCGCGACGCTCACGATTGCGATGACGGACCCGACCAACGTCTTCGCGATGGACGATATCAAGTTCATGACCGGCTACAACGTGGAGCCGGTCGTGGCGTCGGAGATTGCCGTCGTCGACACCATCCAACGGTACTATCCGACCGCGCCGAAAGGCGGGCCGAAGGATAAAGGGCCCAAGGTCGAACACCAGATCGTGCCGAGCGGGCCGAGCGCGCTCGACATGGCGAGCAAGGGCCTCGAGGACCTGCAGTCCACGCTCGAAACCGACGCGGGCGACGTGGAGGTTCTCGAAGATCTGCAGGAAATCAGCGCCGATGCGCTCGCCAAGCAGGGTGAGGACGCGCCGGTCGTGCGGCTCGTCAACGTGCTGCTGATGTCGGCGATTCAGAAGGGCGCCAGCGACATTCACATCGAGCCGTATGAGAAGGAGCTGCGCGTTCGGTACCGGATCGACGGGATTCTCTACAACATCATGGCCCCGCCGATGAAGTTCCGCGACGCCATTTCGTCGCGCGTCAAGATCATGTCGAAGCTCGACATCGCCGAGAAGCGGCTCCCGCAGGACGGCCGCATCAAGATCCGGTTCAACGAGAGCGGCGCGCCCAAGGAAATCGACTTTCGCGTGTCGGTGCTCCCGACGCTCTTCGGCGAGAAGATCGTCATGCGCTTGCTCGACAAAGACAAGCTGATGCTCGACATGACGAGGCTGGGCTTCGAGTCCGAATCGCTCGCGAAGTTCGAAGCCGCGATTCTTCGGCCGTGGGGCATGGTGCTGGTGACCGGCCCGACGGGCAGCGGCAAGACGAACACGCTCTACTCCTCAATCGCGAAGATGAACAAGCCGGAAACCAACATCATGACCGCCGAGGATCCGGTCGAGTTCAACCTCGTCGGCATCAACCAGGTCCAGGTCCGCGAGAACATCGGGCTGAACTTCGCGGCCGCGCTGCGCTCGTTCCTGCGGCAGGATCCCAATATCATCCTCGTGGGTGAAATCCGCGACTTCGAGACGGCGGAAATCGCGGTGAAAGCGGCCCTCACCGGCCACCTCGTGTTGTCGACGCTCCACACCAACGACGCCCCCAGTACGATCAACCGGTTGATGAACATGGGCATCGAGCCGTTTCTCGTGGCGAGCTCGGTGCATCTCATTTGCGCGCAGCGCCTCGTCCGGCGCGTCTGCTCGAATTGCAAGGAGCCGCAGCCGATGCAGCCGGCGGCGCTCGTCCAGGCCGGCTACTCGGCCGACGACGCCAACAGCGTGACGCCGATGAGGGGCAAGGGCTGCGAACGCTGCAACAACACGGGCTACAAGGGCCGCGTCGGCCTGTACGAGGTGATGGAGGTCAGCGAGGAGCTGCGCGAGCTGATTCTCGTCGGCGCCTCGGGCCTCGAACTGCGCCGCAAGGCGGTCGACGAGGGCATGATCACGCTGCGCATGAGCGGCCTGCGCAAGGTGAAAGACGGCGTGACGACGATTGAAGAAGTCGTGCGGGAGACGGTGAAATAATGAGCGGTCAACCCTGGATGTGCTCCGAAAGGTCATATGTCGAGTCTGCCTGAATTACTGAAGACGACGGTGGAGATGGACGGATCCGACCTCCACATCACGACCAATACGCCGCCGCAGGTTCGCGTGCACGGACATCTGGTCCGCCTGCAGATGCCCGACATGAGCCCGTCGGAGACCAAGCAGCTCGTGTACAGCGTGCTCACCGACGCCCAGAAGAAGCGGTTCGAAGAGACGCTGGAGCTGGACTTCTCGTTCGGCATACGCGGCCTCGCGCGCTTTCGCTGCAACGTCTTCAACCAGCGAGGCGCCGTCGCCGCCGTGTACCGGCTGATTCCCGAGAAGATCCGCGCGTTCAGCGATCTGGGTCTGCCGGCCGTGCTGGGCAAGCTCGCCGAACGGCCCCGCGGACTGGTGCTCGTGACCGGCCCGACCGGCAGCGGCAAGTCCACGACGCTTGCGGCCATGCTGGACAAGATCAACGTCGAACGCCACGACCACATCATCACGATCGAAGACCCTATCGAGTACATTCACCAGCACAAGGGTTGCCTCGTCAACCAGCGCGAGGTGCACAGCGACACGACCAGCTTCTCGATGGCGCTCCGCGCGGCGCTGCGCGAGGACCCCGACATCGTGCTCATCGGCGAGATGCGCGATCTGGAAACGGTCGAGGCGGCGATGAAGATTGCCGAGACCGGACACTTGACGTTCGGCACGCTCCACACCAACTCGGCGGCGCAGACGATCAACCGCATCATCGACATTTTTCCGGCCAACCAGCAGTCGCAGATCCGCACCCAGCTATCGCTCGTGCTCGAGGGCATTGTCTGTCAGTCCCTCCTGCCGAGGGCCGACGGCAAGGGCCGCGTCTGCGCGCTCGAGATCCTCGTGCCGACGCCAGCCATCCGGAATCTGATCCGCGACGACAAGGTGCACCAGATCTACGGCATGATGCAGGCCGGGCAGGGCGAGCTCGGGATGCAGACCGCCAACCAGTCGCTCGCCAGCTTGTACATGAAGCGCCTCATCACCAAGGACATCGCCCTCAACACCTCGTCGTTGAAAGACGAGCTGAGCGAGATGATCGAGCGCGGCGTGGGCGTCGTGCAGGGTGCCGGGATGCGGCCCGCCGGACCGAGGCCGGGCGCGAGGTAGGGCCATTCGTCGAACCGGGAACGTCGAACGCAGAACGTAGAACGGAGAACGGTGTCATGCCAACATTTGCCTACGCGGGACGAACACGAGCCGGACAGACAGTGAGCGGCGAGAAGCTGGCCGACACGATGGATGCGGCCGTCGCGGCGTTGCGCCGCGAGCAGATTCAGGTGACCCGCATCACGCCAGCCAAGGCGGCGGCGAAGGCGGAAGCGGCCAAGAAGCCGGCCGGCAAGGCCGGCAAGTCGGTCGCGGCCAAGAACCTGGCGGTCTTCACCCGCCAGTTCTCGGTCATGATCGACGCCGGCCTGCCCCTGGTGCAGTGCCTGGACATTCTCGGCACGCAGGAAGAGGACAAGAACTTCTCGCACACGATTCTGCAGACACGCACCGACGTCGAGTCGGGCGCGTCGCTCGCCGATGCGATGCGCAAGCATCCGAAAGCGTTCGATCCGCTCTTCACCAACATGATTGCCGCCGGCGAGGCGGGCGGCATTCTCGACACGATTCTCAAACGGCTCGCGACCTACATCGAGAAGGCCGTCAAGCTGAAGGGCCAGGTCAAGTCGGCCATGATCTACCCGGTCGCGGTCGTCGTGATCGCGGGCGCCGTGGTCGGCGTCATCCTGTGGAAGGTCATTCCCACCTTTGCGCAGCTGTTCGCGGGCCTCGGCGCCGAGCTGCCGTTCGCGACGCGCGTCGTCATTGCGTTGAGCAACGGGCTCGTCTCGTTCTTCCTGCCGATCGCGGCAGGCGCGGCGGTGGGCGGGTGGCTGTTCCGCAACTACTACAAGACCGCGTCCGGCAAGCGCGTGGTCGACAGCACGATGCTGAAGCTACCGATTCTCGGCGACATCCTGCGCAAGATCGCCGTGGCCCGCTTCTGCCGCACGCTCGCGACGCTCATCAGCTCGGGCGTGCCGATTCTCGACGGCCTCGAAATCACGGCCAAGACCTCCGGTAATTCCATCATCGAGGACGCCGTGATGCAAACGCGCAAGAGCATCGAGCGCGGCGAGACGATCTCGGCGCCGCTCAAGGAGACCGCCGTGTTTCCGGCGATGGTGACCCAGATGATTGGCGTGGGCGAGGCCACGGGCGCGTTGGACACGATGCTCGCGAAAATCGCCGATTTCTACGAAGAGGAAGTGGATACCGCGGTCGCCGGCCTTCTGACCTTGCTCGAGCCGATCATGATCGCCATTCTTGGCGTCGTCGTCGGCGGCATCGTCATCGCCATGTATCTGCCGATCTTCGACCTCATCAGCAAGCTGACCTAGGCCTAGGAAGAGGCTAGGGACTAGAGGCTTGGGGCTCCCTAGCCCCCAGCCTCCAGCCCCTGCCGTCACCATGTTAGGCACTGAACTCCGCCGCAAGCTGGCCTGGCTGATCGGCATTCGCGCCGCGCTCAGCACGGTCTTGCTTGGCGGCGCGACGATCGCGCAGATCCGGTCGCCCGGATCGTTTCCGGTCGATCCGTTCTTCTTCCTGATTGCCGTGAGCTACGCCCTTGCCGTGGCGTATGCGACGACGCTCCCCTACGTCGACCGCCATCGCTGGCTGATCGACGTACAGCTGGCCGGCGACGCGCTCATCGTCTCGGCGTTCATCTACTTCACGGGCGGGATCGAAAGCGTGTTCTCGTCGCTCTACGTCCTGCCGATTCTCGCCGGCAGCACGGTGCAGTTCCGACGCGGCGGTCTGCTCGTGGCGGCGTTCGGCGCCGTGATGTACGCCGGGCTCGTCCTGGCGCAGTACCTCACCGCCGGTGGATTGCTGAACGATCCCTGGCTGGGCCTCGCTGCCGGGGGACTGCCGCCTCCGGCGGTCGCACAATACAGGGTCTATCTGAACCTCTTCGGGTTTTTCGCCGTGGCGCTCCTGAGCGGATCGCTGGCCGAAGGCGTACGATCGGCCGGGGCCCGGCTCGAGCAGGCGTCGACGACCATCGCCGACCTGCAGGCGCTCAACCAGCACGTGATCGACAGCATGCCGAGCGGCCTCGCGACCACCGGACCCGACCAGCGCATCCTGACGTTCAACCGTGCCGCCGAGGCCATCACGGGCATCCCGCTCGACTTGGTCGTGGGCCGACCCGTCGCCGAGGTGTTCCAGCTGCCGTCGGTGCTCGTCGACTCGTTGGATCGCGGGCTCGCCCCCGACGGCGTGCGGCGCGCCGAATTCCGATTCCAGACCGCCGACGGCCGCGGCGAGGTCGACATGGGTCTCAGCGTCACGCATCTCCAGACACCGGGCGGGCCGCTCGGCGTGCTCGTGACCTTTCAGGACGTCACCGAGATCAACAAGCTCGAGCGCGACGCCAGGATGCAACAGCGCCTCGCCGCGGTCGGCGAGATGGCGGCCGGGATCGCACACGAGATTCGGAATCCGCTGGCCTCGATGTCGGGGTCGATTCAGATCCTGCGTCAGGAGCTGCCGCTCACGAGCGAGCAGGAACAGCTGATGGACATCGTGCTTCGCGAGTCGGAGCGCCTGAACAACACGATCCGATCGTTCCTGGCGTACGCGCGGCCGCAGCGGTTCGCGATCGCCCGGTTCGACGTGCGCCGCGCCCTGAACGATACGGCCCTCTTGCTCCGCAACAGCTCGGAGCTCGGTGACCGACACACTGTCGAGGTCGACGTGCCGGGCGAGGAGCTCTGGTTCGAGGCCGATGAGGGCCAGATCAGGCAGATTCTGTGGAACCTGGCGACCAACGGCCTGCGCGCGATGCCGGCCGGCGGACGGCTCCTCCTGAAAGCGTCGGTCGACCCGTCGTCGGACGGGGTCGTCATCGGCGTCCGCGACGAGGGCATCGGGATTCCGGCCGACGAGATCGACGGGCTCTTCCAACCATTCCACGGCACGTTCGCCAAGGGCAGTGGCCTCGGTCTCGCGATCGTCCACCGCATCGTCACCGACTATTACGGCGACATCAAGGTCAGCTCGCGTCAAGGCGCCGGCACGACCGTGTCGGTGCGCCTGTCGTCGCGGGCGCCGGTCACCACATGAGCACGACCGACATCCGCGAACCCGCGGCGACCTCGGCCGAGCGCCGCCCCGCCCGCATTCTCGTCGTCGACGACGAGCGTTCGATGCGCGAGTTGCTGGCGATCGTGCTTCGACGCGAGGGCTACGACGTGCGGCTCGCCGAGAATGGGCGCACCGCCATCGACATGCTCGAGCGCGAGCCGGTCGATTTGCTCATTTCAGACATCCAGATGCCCGACGTGAGCGGCGTCGACGTGCTCCGCGCCGCGAAAAAAATCGATCAGGACATCCTGGGCATCATGATTACCGCGTTTGCGTCCACCGAGACCGCCGTCGAGGCGATGCGCCTGGGCGCCTGCGACTACCTGAGCAAGCCGTTCGACGTGGACCTGCTCAAGATGAAGGTGCGCGAGAAGGTCGAGAACCGCCAGCTCCGGCAGGAGAACGTCCTGCTGAAGCGCACGCTCGGCATCGCCCACCAGTTCTCGAACATCATCGGCCGAAGCGAGGCCATGCTCGCCGTCTTCAAGATGATCGAGACCGTCGCCAGGACCAACAGCACGATTCTGTTGACCGGGGAGTCGGGCACGGGCAAGGGCCTGGTGGCGCAGGCCGTCCATTTCCACTCGCTGCGCCGGGACAAGCCCATGGTGTCGCTCAACTGCGGCGCGATGCCAGAGACGCTTCTCGAATCCGAGATGTTCGGGCACATGCGCGGCGCGTTCACGGGCGCCGACGCCAACAAGAAGGGCCTGCTCGAGGTCGCCGAGAAGGGCACGATCTTCCTCGACGAGATCGGCGAGATGAGCGCGGCGATGCAGGTGAAGCTCCTGCGCGTCCTGCAGGAGCGGCGGTTCCGCCGCGTCGGCGGGCTCGAAGAGCTGCAGGCGGACATCCGCGTCGTGGCGGCCACGAATCAGAATCTGACCAAAGCGGTGGCCGAAGGCCGCTTCCGCGAGGACCTCTATTACCGGATCAACGTGATTCCCATCGCGCTGCCCGCGCTGCGCGAGCGGCGCGAGGACATTCCGATTCTCGCCGAGCATTTCCTCGCCAAGTACGCCGAGCAGATGGGGAAGCCCATTCACGGGATTGCCAAGATCGCGATGGATCTCCTGCTGCAGCACGAGTGGCCGGGCAACATCCGCGAGCTCGAAAACGTGATCGAGCGAGCCGTGGCGCTCGAGGCGACCCCCGCGATCCTGCCAGAGAGCCTGCCGACGTCGATTCGAGGCGTCGAACCGCGCTTCGACGCGCCGGTCGACTCCTTGCCCGATTCCGGCTTCGACCTCGAAGCCCACGTGAAGCAAATCGAGCGTGGATTCATCGCTCAGGCGTTGCAGCGGGCGGGCGGTGTGCAGGTCAGGGCGGCGGAGCTGCTGGGCATGAGTTTCCGGTCCTTCCGGTACTACGTGAAGAAATACAATGTCCGCTAGGAGCCCGTCCGAGTAATGCCCCGCGGGCTCCTAGTCGCGCGCTTCGCGCGGGACCGGCCCAGCGAATTCGGGCCATTTTTTTGCCGGCGGAGCCGGCCTACTAGGAGCGTGTTCACCTTTCTCGACACGCTCCTAGGGCGCTGACATTCCATGTCGCCCGGAGAGTGACAGTAAATGTCATTTGACGAGGAATGTCACACGATCGGATCGATTACACGACTGTTAATTACTAGATAATGAATACCTTATAGGTTTTTCTGCCACGAATGACGGGTGGCACCGGGGTTGCTGAAGCTTTAGCCAAACGAAACTGGCCTGCGAACTGGGCTTCGGAAACTCGTCAACCGTGAAGGAGTCAGAGATGAAAATGCGCGACACCAAAGGCTTCACCCTCATCGAGCTGCTGATCGTCGTGGCGATCATCGGCATCATCGCCGCGATTGCGGTGCCCGGCTTGCTCCGCGCCCGTATGTCGGGCAACGAAGCGTCGGCCATCGGGTCGCTGCGCTCGATCAACTCGTCGGAGTCCACGTATTCCTCGAGCTGCGGCGGCAATGGCTACGCCGTGACGCTCGAGGACCTTCTGAAACCGCCGGCCGGCTCGACCGCGGGCTTCATCTCGCCCGACCTCTACATCAACGGCGTGACCAAGAGCGGCTACATCGTCAACCTCGCGGCGGACGTCAGCGCGGTGGTGGTGACCTTGGCGGCGGCGACCTGCAACGTCGCGGCGGCCGACGCGGTGTCGGCGTACTTCGCGGAAGCGCACCCGGTGACGGTCGGCTCGACGGGCCAGCGGTCGTTCGCGACCGACGTCCGCGGCACGATCTACTTCAACAACACCGGCGCGACGATCGTCGCCGGTATGGCCGGCGCGTCGGTTCTCCAGTAACACCGTTCGCTCGAGACAGCCAAAGGGGTGCCGCTTCGGCGGCATCCCTTTTTTTGTCGGACGCCGATAGCCGATAGTCGATAGTCCATGACTAACGACTAACGACTAACGACTAACGACTAGCTTGACGTTCCCCGGCCCGGCTGTTACAACAACCATGGTTCCATGACCAGAACATCCGGTGTGATGGCTCTCGTCTGCGCCCTGGCCGGCTTGGCCGCCTCGGGCGCCGCGGCCTACGTCCACTACCACTTGCTGCGCGATCCCTCGTACGTCAGCTTCTGCGACGTCAGCGCAACGCTGAGCTGCTCGCAGGTCTACTCGAGCCGCTACGGTATGATGTGGGGAGTGCCCGTGGCGATCTTCGGCGCCATCTGGTTTGCCCTGGCGTCGCTCTTGTCGGTCGCCGGCCTCACGGCGCGCCCAGCGGTTCAGGAGAGCGTCCCCGGGTACCTGTTTGCTGGATCGACGCTCGCGCTGTCGATGATTCTCTACCTCGGCTACGCGTCGTTCGTGCTGCTCGAGCTGGTGTGTGTGCTGTGCGTGATCACGTATGCCGCCGTGATCGGCCTGTTCCTGGTGTCTGGCGCGGCAGGTTCTGTCCCCATGATGTCTCTGCCACGTCGCGCGCTCCACGACATGAAGGTTCTGGCCTCGAGCCCGCTCGCCATCGTGCTCGCCATGCTCTTTCTCTGCGGCGCGGCGACGACGCTGGCGTTTTTTCCGCGTGAAGCGGCCGTCGCGCCGGCCGCCGTCACGGCCGATCCGGCAAACCCAGCCGTCGCCGCGACGCAGGATCAGCGTTCCGAGTTCGAGCGTTGGTACACGTCGCAGCCGCGGCTGACGCTCGTGGTGCCCGACGAGGGCGCCAAAGTGCTCGTCATCAAGTTCAACGACTACCAGTGCCCGCCGTGCCGCCAGTCGTTCATGGACTACAAGAGCGTCTGGAGCAAGTGGGAATCGTCGAACCCGGGCGCGGTGAAGCTGTTGCTCAGGGATTTTCCGCTCGACTCGGAGTGCAATAGCAACGTGGCGACGAGCCTGCACCCTTCGGCCTGCGAGGCGGCGGTGGGCGCTCGCCTCGCACGCGAGAAGAGCCGCATCGCGCCGTTCGAAGACTGGGTCTTCGCCAACCAGCCGACGCTGACGCCCGACGCCGTGAAGCGCGCCGCGCGCGAGGTGGCCGACGTTCAGGATTTCGACCAGCGCTACCAAGCCGTGCTCGCGCAGGTCAAGGCCGACATCGCGTACGGCCGGACACTCGGCGTGCGCTCGACGCCGACGTTTTTCATCAACGGCGTCAAGCTCGAAGGCGCGCTGCCGGCCGCATACTTCGATCAGGCGATCGCCTACGAGCTGGCGAGAGCCAAATAGCGTGTGCGTGCGATCGCCACCCACGATCTGACCAAGGACTACGCCATTGGTTTCTGGCGTCAGCGGCCCTATCGCGCGCTCGACTCGCTGACGCTCGATGTCGACGCGGGCGAAGTCTTCGGCTTCCTGGGCCCGAACGGCGCGGGAAAGACCACCGCGCTGAAGCTCCTGATGCGCCTCGTGTTTCCCACCTCGGGGCATGCGGAGTTGCTCGGCCGCCCCATGGGCGACGTGTCCGTCAAGCGCCGCATCGGGTATCTCGCGGAAAATCCCTACTTCTATGACTACCTCACGGCCGAGGAGTTGCTCGAGTACTTTGCGGGCCTCTTCGGGCTCGGCGCCTCGGAACGGCGCGCCCGTACGAGCCGGCTACTCGACGAGGTGGGGATCGGCGCCGAACGCCGGATGCAGCTCCGCAAGTTCTCGAAGGGCATGCTGCAGCGCGTCGGCATCGCGCAGGCGCTCATCAACGACCCCGAGCTCGTGATCTTCGACGAGCCGATGTCGGGTCTCGATCCGCTCGGCCGGCGGGCGGTGCGCGCGCTGATTCTCTCGCTCCGCGACAAGGGCGTCACCGTCTTCTTCAGCTCGCACGTGCTGAGCGACGCTGAAGCCTTGTGCAGCCGCGTGGCGATTCTCGCGAAAGGTCGCCTCGTCACGACGGGCCGCCTGAGCGAGATGCTCGCGTTCGAGGTCCGGGGGTGGGAGCTCGTCGTCTCCCACGTCGCCGACTCGCTCGCGCGCACGCTCGAGGCGCGCGCCACCCGCGTTGTCCGTCTGGGTGAAGGCCGCTACTGTGTAGACGTGCCCCTCGGGCCATCGCCCGATCGGCTGATCGCCGAGCTGGCGGCGGCCGGTGCCCGGCTGGTTTCGCTCAATCCGCTGCGCGAAACGCTCGAAGACTTCTTCGTGCGTGAGGTGACCGGCCTCGAGGCGGCGAGCGCCGAAGGCGGTCCGGGTGCGACGGCCGCGGGAGGACGGCCGTGAAGGTCATTGGCTGGATCGCGCTCAACGCGTTCCGGGAATCGGTGCGCGACAAGGTCCTCTACAACCTGGTGGCCTTCGCGATTCTTCTGATTGGCGCGTCCTATCTCATTGGCCAGCTGACGGCGGGACAGGACGTGAAGATCATCAAGGACCTGGGCCTCGCCTCGACGTCGATCTTCGGCGTCTTCATGGCGATCTTCATCGGCATCGGGCTCGTGTCGAAGGAGGTCGAGCGGCGGAGCATCTATGGGCTGCTGGCCAAGCCCATCGAGCGCTATCAGCTCGTGCTCGGCAAGTACGCGGGCCTGTTGCTGACGCTGGCGATCAACCTGGCGATCATGGCCGCCGCTCTCTACGCCGTGCTCGGCTTCATGACGTGGAGAACGAACCCCGTGATCCGGACCACCTGGGACGCGCCAGGCGTCGATCCCCGAATGCTCGCGGCGATCGGGCTGACCTTCGTCGAGCTGTCGATCGTCACGGCGATTGCGCTCTGCTTCTCGACCTTCTCCACGCCCATTCTGTCGGCGGCCTTCACCTTCGGCATCTTTCTCGCGGGCCGCCTCAGCGCGGACCTCCGGAACTTCAACCAGGTCGTGGACTCTCCGGCAGCCGCCACGCTTGCCAGCGCGCTCTACTGGGTGCTGCCCAATCTCGCGCCGTTCGATGTGCGCGCGCAGGTGGTCCACGGCCAGCCCGTGACATTCGACTACGTCGTGCTGACCGTGGGCTACGGCGCGCTCTACATCGCGGCGCTCCTCGCGGTCGCCACGCTGGTCTTCTCGAGGCGGGACTTCAAATGATGGGCAGACCCCTGTTGCCGCTGTCGCGGCTGTGGCAGACGATCGCGGTGCTCGTGATGGTCGCCGTCTGCCTCGGCGCCGGATCGGCGCTCCAGCGGGCGCGCGAGGCGCGCTACGAGGTGCCGCCTATCGAGGAGGACTCGCTGTACATCACGTCGGGACGGGCGCTGCGCTTCATGACGGCCGGGTACAACGCGCTTGCCGCCGATCTCTACTGGATTCGGACGATTCAGTACTACGGCAACACGAAGCTCAAGACCAAGGCCGAAGGCACCACGCCCACAGCGCAAACCGACTACCGCCTCCTGTACCCACTGCTCGATCTGACGACAACGCTCGATCCGCGCTTCAACATCGCGTACCGGTTCGGCTCGATTTTTCTGGCGGAGGCATATCCCGGCGGACCCGGCCGGCCCGATCTGGCGATCGCGCTCCTCGAGAAGGGGGTTCGCGAACGGCCCGATAAGTGGGAGTACATGCAGGACATCGGGTTCGTGCACTACTGGTGGACGCACGACTTCCAGGCCGCGGCCACGTGGTTCCTTCGCGCTGCCGACGTGCCAGGCGCACCATGGTTTCTGCGTTCCCTCGCGGCCACGACCCTGGCCGAGGGCGGCGATCGCCGATCCTCGCGCCTGATGTGGCAGGCGATTCGCGAGTCGGCCGAGATCGACTGGCTCAAGAACGAGGCGGAGCGGCGGCTGCTGCAGCTGCTGGCGCTGGATCAGATCGACGCGCTCCAGCCGCTGGTCGACCAGTTCACGCAGACAAACGGCGCGCCGCCCGCCGACTGGACACCGCTCGTTCGCGCGGGACGCCTCCCGGGCGTGCCGCTCGATCCCTCTCGAGCCGCCCCGTACGAGATCGACGCGTCCGGACGCGTCGGCGTGTCGAGGCGTTCGCCGCTCTTCCCGCTTCCCGTCGAGCCGCAGCGGATGTTCACGCCGCCCTTCGCATGACGGGCCCCGCAGCGATTCTCGTCGCCGCGGTCTTCGGTGCCATCGTCGGCAGTTTCCTGAATGTCTGCATCTACCGACTGCCGCTCGGTCAGTCCGTCGTCTGGCCTTCGTCGGCATGCCCGCATTGCAAGCGGAGCCTGGCCTGGTTCGAGAACCTTCCCGTTGTCAGCTACCTCGTCTTGTGGGGCCGGTGCCGGACGTGTCGCCACCCGATCTCGGGCCGCTACCCGCTCGTCGAGGCGCTCACGGCGCTGATGTGTGCGGCTGCCTGGTGGTACTACGGCCCGGGCGCGCTCGTCTTCTCGCGGCTACTGTTCGGGTGCGCGCTGATCGTGCTGTTCGCGATCGACCTCGAGCACCATTTACTGCCCAACGTCATCACGCTGCCCGGCATGGCCGCCGGGTTTGCGCTCAGCTTCGTGTGCGGGCCCGGCTGGCTCGACTCGCTCTTCGGGATCATGGTGGGAGGCGGCGTGCTGTACGGCATTGCCGAGCTGTACTACCGCGTGCGGCACGAGGAAGGCCTCGGCATGGGCGACGTGAAGATGCTGGCGATGATCGGCGCCTTCATCGGTTGGAAGCTGACGCTCGTGACGCTGATGATGGCTTCGTTTGCGGGCTCACTCGTCGGCGTCGCCCTGATGGTCGCCCACAAGGGCGGCATGAAATACGCCCTGCCCTTCGGCACCTTTCTCGCGCTCGGCGCCGCGCTGGCGGCGACGACCGGGCAGGGAATCCTCGATTGGTATCTACGATTTTGGTGACCGAACGATCACCGTGGCCCCGCCTGCTCGCCGTCGTGGTGCTTCTCTCCGCCTTCGCGTTCACCTCGCGAGGCGGATGGCGAGGCGCGCCAACCGGCAACCCGTTCGCCACGTCGTGCGAGCTCGACCCGCCTCGCGACGCCGCCGGCCTCGAGGGCTGCCTGGCCATCTTTCCGCGCGACATCGAGCTGATGCTCGACCTCGGAACGCTCTACGAAGAGAGTGGCCGTGACGATCGGGCCGAGGCGCTCTACCGTCTTGCGCTGTCGATCGACGCCAGGGACGCCGACGTCCACGTCCGGCTGGGCCGGGTGCTGCTCGCGCGCGGCGACGAGGCGGGCGCGGCGCGCTCGGCCCGCGCGGCGCTGGCGTTCCAGCCCGGCAGCTCGCGGGCGCTCGACCTGCTCGCGCGGCCTGAACGCGGAGCCGCCCGGTGATCCGGCGATCCACGGCTACGGCAATCGCGCGCGCCGCCAACGCGATCTTCTTCCTGATGACCTCGGCGTACTGCGTGCTCAGCTACAGCTCGTTTGCGTACCACCAGTTCATCCGGCCGGAAGTCTTCGCCTGGCCCGGCGACTTCGTCGCGCTGCACCACGTGTTCTTCTGGCTCATGCTGCTCATCACCGCCGCGACGCTCGTGCCCCACGCTCAGGGCGCACGCGGGCTGCAGGCGGCGTGGGCCGCGCGCGCGTACCTGACGATGTCGGCCGGCGTGGGAGTCCGCCTGACGCTCCATCCGTTCATGGAGAACATCGACATGAGCGGCCGCAGCCTCGCCATCGGTTTGCTCGCCCTCGTCTTCCCGCTCTCGTTGGCGGCGGTCGATCACGTGATCGCACGTCCGGCCGCGATGGGCGAATCGCACGAACCGCGGCTGCTCCGCGCATGCGGGCTGACGGCGCTGGCCGTGTGGGCGGCTTACGGCATCGCTGCGCCTTACCGGCTCTACGGGGCGGCGGGTATCGACCTGCCGCTCTCGGGCGTCTTGCTCGGCCTCATCGCGTCGGGGCTGGCGCATCTGATGGTCTTCATGGGCCTGTTCCTCGTCCTCGCGCTCGTCGTGGGCGTGGTGAAGGCGGTCAGGCTCGGCGCGTCCGTCGAGTACTGGGCGCTCGTGGCCGGGTCTGCCGCCGCGTTGGCCTTCATCCTCGATACCATGGCCTTTCGAGCCGTCGGGTTCGCCGGACCGGCGGCGTGGTCGGCGGCCTGGGCGCTGGCCGTCACGATCGCGATGGTCTGGTCGGGTGTCGCGCGGCACCGGGCGGCCGATCGCGCAGGTCGACTCGACGCGATCGACGCGTTTCTCTCGCCACTTCACGTGGAGTCGCCGCGCCGGCGGAACGCGCTGCTCGTGCTGCTGCCGGTGGCCGCGTTCTGGCTTGCGGCCGCGGTGGAAAAGCTCGATTGGGATTTCTTGCTGCAGAAGCTGGGCGTGCTCGCGGTGTGGCTCGTGGCTTTTTCGCTGATGTGCGGCAGGCCGGCGCGGGCGGGATCCGAGAAGGCGTCGCCGGCGGAGGATCTGATCGTCCCGATCGTTGCGATCGTCCCGAGCCTCCTCGCGGCGCCGGCGGCCGTTCTTGCCGTGTTCTGGATCGCGTTGCTTGGCGCCACGCGCCTCACGGCGCTCTCCGGCGACGCGAGGCTGAATCTCGAATTCGCGCTCGATCGCTATGCGGCCTTCGACCCGTCCTTTCATCTCCTGCAGGACGCGGCGCGCGCCAATTCGGGTGAAGCGGCGTCCTTCTACGGTTACTTGAAGGCCAACACGAGCATCGCACACGTCAAGGTCGATCCGATCGAGGTCGACTTCGTGCGCCCGCTCGGGCCGCCGCCTGGCGAGCGCCCGCATATTTTCCTGTTCATCATCGACAGCCTGCGCCGCGACTACCTCGCGCCGTACAACTCACAGGTCACGTTTACGCCAGAGATCGACCGCTTCGCGCAAGAGAGCCTGGTGTTCGATCGCGCCTTCACCCGCTACAGCGGCACGGGACTGTCCGTTCCGGCGATGTGGGTGGGCGGCATGACGCTGCATATGCAGTACATCCTCCCGTTCACGCCGATGAACACGCTCATGAAGCTGCTCGATGCCGCCGGGTATCGCCGCATGATGGGAATCGATAGCATCTCGGAGCGCATTCTCGCGCCGACGCCGATGCTCACCGAGATCGATCGCGGTGTCCCGACGAGGAACTACGACTTGTGCCGCACGGTCGGCGAAATGAGCGAGAAGCTTGGCGCGAGCCTCGCCGATCCCCGGCCCGTCTTCGCCTATGCGCTGCCGCAGAACCTGCACATCGTCAACGCGGTCGAAACGCCGGTGCCCGAGGGCGAATCGTACCCAGGCTTTTTCGAGCCCGTCGCCGCGCAGACGCGGCGGCTCGACGGCTGCTTCGGCGCATTCATCGGCCACCTGAAGACCATCGGGCTCTACGATCGCAGCATCGTCATCCTGACGTCCGACCATGGCGACTCGTACGGTGAGGAGGGGCGATGGGGACATGCGTATACGCTGTTTCCGGAAGTCATGCGCGTGCCGCTCGTGATTCACCTGCCGGTGGCGATGGCAGCCGGCGTGAAAACCGATCTGACCCGCGTGACATTTCTCACAGACCTCACGCCGACGCTGTACTCGCTCCTGGGTTATCAGCCCGCGGCCTTCGGTCCGCTCTACGGCGAGCCGCTCGTCGGACGCACGCCAGACGAATCATCGCGCCGTCGCGATCCGTTCCTCTTGGCGGCCAGTTACGGCGCCGTGTACGGCGTCCTGCGCCACAATGGCCGCTCGC
>Ga0156018_1006_pt1 | contig 26203 bp, 23 predicted proteins | sample RifCSPlowO2_02_FD_107672 | JGI IMG/M metagenome (GOLD analysis project Ga0156018, IMG submission 107672) | Acidobacteria bacterium RIFCSPLOWO2_02_FULL_65_29 | reverse complement strand
CGAGCGGCTCCGACGTGTTCAGCAGCGCGTAGTCGATGCGATGCTCCGACAGGCGCGTCTGCAGCGTCTGGATGTGCTCCTGGATCATCGCCCGGTATTGCGCGCGGAACGACTGCGGCACGACCGGCATCTGGTCGGTCGTCTCCAGGTCCTCGAACGTCGACGCGTCGTCGTACTCGAAATCCACTTCGCGCGGGTCGAGCACGTGGAACACGATCAAGTCATTGCCGAGAAACCGCAGCGGTTTGATCGCTTCGAGGATGTCGTCCGGCTCGTCGTAGAAATCCGAGATGAGGAGCAGGATGCCGCGGCGCTTGAGGTGCTCGGCCATCTGCTTGAGCGGCTCGCTCAGGTGGCCCGGCCGCGCCGCTTTGGCGCGATCGAGCGTGTGCAGCACGACGTTGAAGTGCTTCGCCGACGCCGGCACGTGCGTCACGATCTCGGAGTCGAACGTCACGATGCCGACCCGATCGCGCTGCTTTTGCGCCATGTAGGCGAGGCACGCGCCGAGAAACGACCCGTACTCGAGCTTCGACACCCCGCCGCTCGTGAACCCCATCGACTTCGAGATGTCGAACAGAATCGTGAAGTTCGTGTTGGTGTCGGCTTCGTACTGCTTGACGTAGAAGCGGTCGGTGCGCGCGAACAGGCGCCAGTCGACGCGCCGGATGTCGTCGCCCGCCACGTAGCCGCGGTGCTCGGCGAAGTCGATCGACGCGCCGAAATACGGCGCACGGTGCAGGCCGTTGATGAACCCGTCGACGACCGTTCGCGCGAGCAGATCGAGGCTGCCGATCCGCGAGAGGATGACCGGGTCGACGAATCGTGCGCCCGGGATGGCAGAACCTTGTGTCACTGTCTTTCTAGCCTCTAGCCTCTAGCCTCTAGCCTCTAGCCCCTAGCCCCTAGCCCCTCGCCTCTGGTCCCGAGCCCCGAGCCCCGAGGCCCAAATCCCGAGCCCCTACATGCCGGACGCCGGTACGGGAACGCGCTCGAGCAACTCGTCGATGATCGTATCCGTGCTCACGCCCTCCGACTCGGCGCGGAAGTTGGTGAGCACACGGTGCCTGAGGACCGGGTGCGCATTGGCCCGGATGTCTTCGAAGCTCACGTGATAGCGGCCCGCGCAAATCGCGCGGGACTTGCCGCCGAGCACCAGATACTGCGCGGCGCGGACGGACGCACCGAACGCGACCCATTTTTTCACCGACTCCGGCGCGTTCGGCGCCTTCGGCCGGCTGGTGCGCACGATCGACAGCGCGTATTTCATCACCGGGTCGGCAATCGGCACGCGGCGCACGAGCCGCTGAAACTGGACCAGATCGTCGCCGGTGATGGGCCGACTGAAATGCGGATCGATGTTCACCGTGGTCGCGCGCACGACCTCGAGCTCCTCGTGCTCCGGCGGATGCTCGATGACGATGTGGAACATGAACCGATCGAGCTGCGCTTCGGGCAGCGGATAGGTGCCCTCGAGCTCGATGGGGTTCTGCGTGGCGAACACGTAGAACGGCTCGTCGAGCGTGTAGGTGCGTCCCTGAATCGTGACGCGGTGTTCCTGCATCGCCTCGAGCAGGGCCGACTGCGTCTTGGGCGGCGTCCGGTTGATTTCGTCGGCGAGCACGATGTTGCTGAAGATCGGGCCTGGCGCAAACACCATCTGCCGGCGCCCGGTCGCCGTATCTTCCTGGATGATGTCGGTGCCCGTGATGTCGGACGGCATCAGGTCTGGCGTGAACTGGATGCGCGTGAACTTGAGCGCCAGCACCTGCGCCAGCGTCTGCACGAGCAGCGTCTTCGCCAGTCCCGGCACGCCGACGATGAGGCTGTTGCCGCCGACAAACAACGTTTGCAGTACCAGCTCGACGACGTCGCCCTGGCCGATGATGCGCTTACCGATTTCGGTAATCACCTGTTGGCGGCCGTTCTTCATCTTGTCGGCCAGGGCGATGTCGTCGGCGGAATCGAGATTCACGGCGTCGAGTGCGCTCACAGTGGTCCTCTCTTCTCATAGTCTGTAGCCGGTTTCACAACCGGCGCGGGTCCTGTCCGAGGCCAGCCCACGGGTGCTCAGGCCGACAAACATGATCACGGCTGACGGCCTTCCGCGCCCGCGTCATTTTTTTGCCTCGAGATCGCGAATGGCCCTGCTCTTGAGCGCGAGGTCGGTCAGCAGTTTCTCGAGCTCCTGCTCGTAGCGGGCCACGTCCATCGAGTCCTTTTTCAACCGGAGCTCGGCGACGCGTTCCTCGAGCGCGTCGCGTTCCTCCAGCAGCGCGCGCATCGCCGGGTTGGCCGATGCACTGGCCGACGCGCGCGACCCGCGCGGCGCCAGAAACTGGGTCGCCGCGAACTTGCCTTCGTTGCCATCGTCGAGCGTCGCGTGCTCGGTGAGGATATGGCCTTCCTTCTCGTAGGCGTCCTTCACCTTGGCGAGCGCGTAGTCGTAGGCTTCGAGCATCGAGACGCGGCCGTTGCGATCGCGATCGGCCGTCTCGGCGTCGAGCGCCTCGACGAAGAACTCGGGGAAGCGCGTCTCGTTGCGCTCGCCGCCGGTCTTGGTAGCCGTCACGATGGTCCGCGCCGGCCCCGCGAGCGTCTGCAGAAACGCGCCGCTCGCGCTCGCCGTGTTGACGAACGTGATGCGCTGCGTCGTGAACAGATCGAGGAGCGTCGCGTAGTCGGCCGCGCCCAGGTCGGGGCCGGGCAGGTTGAAGGCGCCGGCGCGGCCGTCGAAGCTGCCGTGGCCGATGAGGAGCACGAACACGTCGTCGGCGGATCTGGCGCGGCGCGCCGCGTCCTCGAACGCCTTCGTGACGTTCTCCTTCGTCGCGCGCGCGTTGATGTGCGCCGGATCGGCGTCGGGCCGCTCGCCGAGGTAGACCACGTTGGCCGGGGCCACGCCGCGCTTCTTCGCCGAGTCGACCACGCTCGAGGCCCACTTGTGAAAGCGCGCCGAGCGCTCGTCGTCGCCGCCGACGCCGGCGATGACGATCACGTGCGTGTCTTGTGCGGCGCTCGCCGGCGCGTAGCCGCCCAGGAGCACGAGCACGAGCGCCGCCACTCGCCAGATCATGCGAGCCCCAGCTTCCGTCTGAACCCCCACTCGCCGGCAATCAGCGCGAGCAGCATGACGAGCACGATCGGCATGTCCCACAGATCGCGCTCTTCGACGACGGTCACGCCGCGGCCGCTGTAGTTGATCGCTTCGGGCAGCTTCGCCGCGTCGGACGGTGTGAAGAAGTGGCCGCCGGTTTCCTCGGCGATACGATTCAGCAGCGACGACCGCATGGCCGCGTCGAAGTACTCGCTGTCGCCGGCCGACGCGCGCGTGTGCAGCGTGCTCGTGCCGAGCGATTGCGGCCCGCGCATCGCCGACGTGGTCACCTCGTACAGTCCGGCCTCGTCGGGCACGAACGTGCTGCGGTACTCGCCGTCCTTGGTCACGGTCCACTGCAGCGGGACCTCGCTCGTCTTGCCTGACGGCGCGCTGATGGTGGCGACGACCTGCGCGTCGTTCACCTCGACAAACGCGGGATCCACGACTTCGGCCGTCAGCGTGACGGTCTCGCCAGGCTCGACCCGTTCGCTGTTGGTGCTGATGGCCACCGCATCGGGCACGCCGTCGACCAGCCAGCGCACGAGCCGTCGCCAGAACGTCGAGTGGGTCGTGTCGGTCACGGGAATCGTCACGTCCATCTTCCAGATGAACGAATCCTGAATCGGGAAGGTGAGCGATTTGCCGCGGCCGTAGCGCTGGTATGCGAGCACGATGTGCTCCTGCCCTCGATCGTCTTCTCCCATCAGGAGCACCGTGGCGCCCGGCTTGGTCCGCTGCACGGGATTGACGGTCGTGACTCGCGGCAGCTCGTTCCAGCGGTCGGTCGACGTCTTGTCGGTGGCTTCGAGCTTGGTGACCGGAAAGGTCGATCCTTCGCGCGTCGGCCGCACCGACACCCAGACCGCCTCCGGCTGGTTGCCGCCGCGCCCGGCCCCCTCGAGCTCGACCGGCAGCACTTCGGCGACCGGCGTGCCGGCCCAGCCGCCCTCCGCAAACGCACGGCGCCCGCCGATCATCAGCAGGCCGCCGCCCCGCTTGCTCACGAAATCGGCGAGCATGCGCAGCTGATCGGGCGAGAACGACGCGGCTTCGACGCTCCCCAGAATGATGGCGCGGTACGCGAACAGCTCCTCGCGCGTCTTCGGGAAGCCGCCGACGAGCTCTTCGGGGCTGTCCACGTCGAGCCGCAGGTACTTGTCCTCCGCGGTGCGCTGAAGGATGGTGACCTGCAGGTTCTCGTCGCCCTCGACCGCGCGGCGAATGAACTTCACCTCGTAGCGCGGCTCGCCTTCCATGTACAGGACTTTCTCTCGGCGGTCGGCCACTTCAACCAGCGCGTCGCGCGTATTGTTCTGCGTGACCTGCTCGTTCGCTTGCGGCGGCACGCGGAACCGGAACAGCCGCGCGCCGGCGTCCTTCGCCGTGAACGTCACGCGAACGGTCGCCGACTCGCCGTCGGGCGGCAGCGTCACCTGTTGCGAGCTCACGATGCGGCCGCTGTCTTCGACCTGCAGTGGCACGCTCTTCCCGCCGTAGCCGGTCTGGCTGAGAACGACGTCCACCGAGAGCGAGGTGCCTTTGAGCGTCAAGCGCGGCGTTTCGACGCGGCTCACTTGAATGTCGTGGGCGAACCGGTCCTGGCCGACGCCGACGGGAAAGACCGGGATCGATCGCGCCTTCAGGCTCGCCAGCGGCTCGTCGAGGGCGTTGGCCGTGGTATCCGCGCCATCGGTGACCAGCACGAGTCCCGCCAGCGGGAGGCCGGCGAGCTCGTCGCGCGCGCGCTCGAGCGCGGGCCCCAGCCGTGACGCCGTCCCGTCGTACTTCAAGTCGGCGGTCGAAGCCAGCCGTCCGGTGGTCGACGAGAAGCGAAAGAGGCGCACGACGAAGCGCTCCGACAGCGCCGCCAGCAACGGACTCTTCGCGTCGGCCAGTTGTTCCTGCACGAACTGGGTCCGAGCGTGGCCGTTCGTGTCCGCGATCGTCATGCTGCGAGAATCGTCTATCAGGACGCCCAGGAAGTTCTGCTGGGGCACGGCCGCCTTGAGAATCAGCGACGGCCGAAACAGGCAGAAGAGGATCATGCCCACGACTCCGAGACGCAACGCGACGAGGACGAGGCGATCGCGGAGCGCGCCCTCGGTGGTGATGCCGCGATACGTAATCAGCGCGCCAATGGCCACAACCGCGAACGCCGCGATGGCCATCGTCGTCGATCGGGAGGCGGCGAACGAAAATTCCGCCTGGTCGAAGACAAACGTGGGGTATTTGAACAGGAAGTCGAACAGCGACGCCATCTTCGCATCATTCTATAGGGCCTAGAGGCTGGGGGCTAGGGGCTAGGAGTGCTGCGGCCGGCAACTGTGTTATTCTCGCAAAATCCCTTTATGAACGTCCGGCTGGGCTCTGTGGCGTTGGTTGCCCTGCTCGCCGTTCCGCTCGCGACCGAACACGGGGTATTGGCCCGTCAAGCCGGGGCCCCGGCTCTGACCTTCTCGCGCGACATCGCACCGATTGTCTTCGAGCGGTGCGCGAGCTGTCACCGGCCGGGAGCAGCGGCCCCATTCAGCTTGCTGACCTACGACGATGTGCGCGGGCGCGCCCGGCAGATCGTTGAGGTCACACGGCGCGGCTACATGCCGCCATGGAAGCCGGTCGCCGGCTACGGGGGACCTTTCCTCGACGAGCGGCGCCTCACCGATGAAGAGATCCAAACGATCGCGCGCTGGGTCGAACAGGGGACACCCGAAGGCGATCCCGCCGATTTACCCCAGCGTCGAGACTGGACGGAAGCCTGGCGGCTCGGCCCGCCGAACCTCGTCGTCACGATGGCGGAACCATACCGGTTGCGCGCCGACGGGCCGTCGGTCTTTCGCAACTTCGTGATCCCGATCCCGATCACGGAATCCAAGTACGTGGCCGGGCTCGAGTACGGCCCCGGTAATCCGCGAGTGGTTCATCACGCCAATCTGCGCATCGATCAGACGCCCGCGTCTCGGGAGCTGGACCAGGCCGATCCGCTGCCGGGGTACGAAGGCCGGCTCAGCCCCGGGGCCCAGTACCCCGACGGCTATTTTCTCGGATGGACGCCCGGCCAGTTGCCCCGGCTTGCCCCGAAGGGGATGGCTTGGCGGCTCGAGCCGGGCAGCGACTTGGTGGTGCAGGTCCACATGCAGCCCTCCGGCCGCCCTGAGATCCTGCAGTCGAGCATAGGGTTGTACTTCACCGACGATCCGCCGGTCCGCACGCCGATGATGCTGCGACTGGGCCGGCACGACATCGATATCCCGGCGGGCGCGTCGCGTTATGTGACGTCGGACCAGTACCAGCTGCCGGTTGACGTCGACGTGCATGTCGTGCAGCCGCACGCCCACTACCGCGCGCGTGAAGTCAAGGGGTTCGCGGTCCTACCAGACGGGACCAAGCGGTGGCTCATCTATATCGACGACTGGGACTTCAACTGGCAGGACGTCTATCGGTACGCGGAGCCGATCGCTCTTCCGAAGGGGACGATCGTCGCGATGGAGTTCACGTACGACAACTCGGAGGGAAATCCACGCAACCCGGACCGGCCGCCCCGCCGGGTGCTCTTGGGGGAAAACTCCAAGGACGAGATGGGCAATCTCTGGATCCAGGTCCTGACTCGATCGGCCGCCGACCGGCAGACGCTCTTCAGCGATTTCCGTCCCAAGATGCTTGCAGAGGACGCGGTCGGCTATGAAACGATGCTGCGCGCCGACCCGGAAGACGCCAGCCTTCACACCGACGCGGCGTTGATCTACTGGGACCTCGGCCAGGCCGCTCGCGCCATCGCGCATTACGAGTCGGCGATTGCGATGGAGCCCGACGATGTCAGGACGCGCTACAACTTCGCGACGCTGCTGGCTGAACAGCGCCGCTTCGACGAGGCCGCGGCGCACTTCAACAAGGCGATCGCGCTCCGACCCGAGCATGCCGAGACTCACAACAACCTCGGCGCGGTTTTGTGGGCGCGAGACCGGTTCGGCGAAGCGTTCGATCAGTTCTCAGAAGCGTTGCGCCTTGACCCGAAGAATTTCCGGGCCCACAACAACGTCGGCCATGCCCTGGCGTCGCGTGGACAGCTCGACGAGGGAATCCGGCATTACCTGGAAGCGCTCGCGCTCAATCCCGACTTCGCGGACGCGCACGTCAACCTTGGGCGGGCCCTTGCGTCGCAAGGCCGCGTCGAGGACGCCGTGCGCCACCTGCGGGAGGCGCGCCGCGCGGCCCCGAACTGGGCCGTGCCCATGGCGGATCTGGCGTGGCTTCTCGCGACCGCGCCCGACCAACGTCTGCGCCAGCCGGTTGAAGCGCTGCGCCTCGCGGAGCAGGCGGCTCGGCTGACGGGACGGCAGAACATCGCGGCGCTCGATGCGCTGGCGGCCTCGTACGCCGCGGCACGCCGCTTCGAGGAGGCGATGGCCGCTGAAGAAGCGGCGATCGCACTCGCGGTCGCGGCCGCCGTGCCCCGGTTGGCCGACGAGCTGCGGGCGCGCCTCGAGCTGTATCGCAAGGGGGAGCCGTTCGTTGACCGGAAGGGGATAGTCGTTAGTCGATAGTCGATAGTCGATAGTCCACGACGACTACCGACGCTCGACCACCGGACTAACGACTATCACTGACGACTAACGACTAACGACTAACGACTATCGACTAACGAGACTAGAAGTCGATTCTCGTGCTCAAGCCGAACACCCGGCCGGGCAGGATCTGAGTGACCCGGTCGAGCGCGGGGCCGAAGGTCTCGCCCAAGGCGAGGATCGAGTTCGAGTTCGTCGCGTTGTAGATATCGAACTGCCCCCGCAGCCGTACCCGGCCCACTGTGAACACCCTGCCGAAGCGCACATCCATCTGGTTCATGCGCGGCAGATACTCGGTGCCCGGCTGAACGAGCGGCACCGTGACCGACGACTGCACCAAGCCCGGGAGGATGCTCCTGGTCACGTTGTAGTTGACGTCCAGCCAGGGCTCGTTGTTATCCACGTCCTGCGACCCGCCCGGGTAGGCTTGGAACGATCCGCTGATCTCGACGCCGTAGGGCAGCGGATACGTCCCCGCGACCTTGAACATCGTCCGGTATGGCATGCCGAACACGCTCTGATCGCAGAAACGGAGCTGGTTCGGATCGGCGACGTCGCAGTCGATCCGGATCTGGCGGTCCCAGCTCGCGCCCGCGAAGACGGTGCCGCCGCCGACGCGCGCGTTGATGTAGCCGTCGAACCCATTGTTCCAACGCTTGGCGTTGTCCGAGTTTCGATCGACTTCGTTGACGAGGCCCAGCTTCGCGCGGTTGATGCTGTAGACCTGGATCGTCTCCGACGGGTCGATCGGGTTCTGAATCGGGATCGGCGTGTAGTCACTGTGGTTGACGAGCAAGTTCACGCGGCCGCTGTTGAGGGCGCCGGTGACCGGAATCAACCGACGGAACGTGCGCCGGGCCCAGTTCGCCGACACCGAGACGCGGGGAAAGAGCTCGTGCTGGATCCCGGCGCTGAACTCCCACTGATACGACCGCTTGATGTCCGGATCGGGATTCCGCGTGCGCACCCCGATGAGATCGAACGGTGTGTTGACCGATCCGATCTCGTTGTTCTGCGCGATGTCGTCGCCGTTCAGATCGTTCCAGGTCCGCCGGTCGGTCTGGATCCGCATCGGGTTGTAGGTTTCGGCGAAGATGGTCGCCTCCGAGCGCATGTATTTGCCCGCGCTCGCCTTGAGCGCCGTTTTGGCATTGCCGAACAGGTCATATGCCGCCGAGAGGCGCGGCGAGGTATCCGGCCCCCAGCACGGCATGCATTCCTCGCGGGCGAACTCACGCGTCGGGACGAAGCGGCCCGCCGTCGCCCCCTGCGGCCGGATTTCCGAATTGATCCACTCGACGCGGACCCCGGGACTGAGCGTCAGCCGTCTGATCGTCCACGAGTCCTGCGCGTAGACCGCCAGGTCGTGATTCAGCCGGTTCGCGAAGTACAACGGCGTGTTGTAGACCACGACCGACTCGGGCCGGCCGAGGCGATACTCCTGGACCAGGTCGACGACCCCGGTCTGCCCGAGCTCCGAAGTGCTCTCCGCCGTGCCGAAGTCCCATGAAAACCCGGTCTTGAAGCGGTGCGTCCCGGTGACGTACGACGCCCACGTGCCCAAGGCATACCGCGGACCCTTCCTGTAGCGGGCCGGGCTGTCCGGCGCGCCCCACTCCGTGCCCAACGTGCGGTCGACGCGCGGAAGGTCGGTCGCGCTCACGTACGGCTGCCGGTCCCCGTGCGACCAGGTCCAGTGGCTGATTGCGAGCCCCCCTTCGAGGAGCAGCCGGTTGGTCAGCGTCCCGGTGTACTTCGCCTGCGCGGTGTAGTAGTTGCGGGGGTAGCGAACGGCGGTGGACTCGTGGGCATCCAGGGGCCCCCCTTCGCCCCCGCGCCACTTGCTCGTCCGATCCAGATAGGCGGCGAACTTGTGCTTCGACGACATCTGCAGCGTCAGTCGTGTCATACCGGCCTTGAGCGTGTTGTAATCGAGCGACTGCCGGCCGAGATCCGGCTGGTAGGTCCGGCGCGTCGGATCCAGGTTGTAGAAGGAGTTGTTCAGAAACGTGTCCGCGCCCCAATAGCGGTACGAGCTGAAGAACCAGAGCCGGTCCCGCAGAATGGGCCCGCCGAGCGAGCCGTTGTAGTCGAAGATGCGATCCACCTGGCCCGCCTTCTGGAGGCCGCGCGCGATCAGCTCGGGGCTCTCATTGTTGCTCCCCCAGTCACCCGGGATTTGCGACAAGAATCCCTGCCCGCTGAAGGTGTTGCCGCCCTCCTTCGGCACAAGACGGATCCCCACTCCCGCCCCGGACGTGTCGGCCCCCGAGCCGGTCGTCTCGTAGCTGACCTCCTGGAACATCATCGTGTTGTGATACGCCGTCCACTGCCCATTGGCCTCCAGGCTCTTGATGCTGATGCCGTCAATCGTGTGGGCGTTGTCGGCGTGGTAAGAGCCGTGCGCGCTCATGGCCACGTACTGGACGCTCCGGGAGCCGCCCACGTCCGCGGCTCCCATGGCGATACTGGGGACGGTTTGCCCGTACGCCCACAGGCTGCGCCCGGTGGGTATGCTGTCGAGCAGCTCGCGCGTCAAGACCTGCTGGGTCGTCGCGCTCTGCACATCGATGACGGGCGATGCGCCCGACACCGTCACGCTTTCTTCGATCGACCCGATGCTCAACTGGGCGTCCACCGGCGCCGTGAAGCCCGCCGTCAGCTCGATCCCCTCGCGCACAACATTTCTGAACCCGGCGAGCGTGAAGGCGACCCGGTACGTCCCCGAGCGCAGGTCGATGACGCTGTAGCGCCCCTGGCCGTCGGTCACCACGACCTTGGCGCCCTCGATCAGCACCGGACTGGTGGCCTCCACGGTGACCCCGGCCAGCACGCCGCCCGTGTTATCCGTCACTCGGCCGCTTATCGCGCTCTGCGCCAACGCCGTCGCGGGTAGGAACACCAGCGCGATCAATGCCAGCGCGAGCGCCCGCCTATCAGCCATCTGTCCCATTCTGCACCTCCTGCCGGAACCCCCCCGAGGAGACGTTCTTCGGCAACACGTACGACTAACGACGAGATCATGAGGCCGAGAGGACGGACGCGATAAAACAGACGGCGCCGGACGGTATTAGACCGCGGACGACCGATATGAGGAGACCCTGAGCTGTGCGAACTGCATCACCATATCGCTGCGATCTGATCAAGTCAATAGGCAGTGGCGCAGAACTGACCCGTATGTCGCCAACTCTCACGCGCAGGAGCAATTTCTTGGATCGGGATCGGGTGCTTCGGTGCTTGGCCCGTTATGCTGATCGAAACGAGAATTTTGTACCCGTTCCGCATAACGGGCTAGGCGAGCCGGGGTGTGGGGCGGAGCCCCATGTAATGAACGTTCTCATCGCAACGACGAATCCGGGCAAGTTGAAGGAAATCCGACCGATGCTGGCTGGTTCGCCCGTCGAGCTGGCGACGCTCGAGGCGTGGTCTGCGCTTGCGCCCCCCGAGGAAACCGGCCGGACCTTCGAGGAGAACGCGCGACAGAAGGCGCGCTACTATTCGAAGGCGACCGGCCTGGTCACTGTGGCCGAGGACTCGGGATTGGAGATCGAGGCGCTCGACGGCGCGCCGGGCGTGGAGTCGGCGCGCTACGGTGGTGTCGACACCCCGTACGCCGAGAAGTTCCGGCTCATCTACGAGGCCTTGCGGGCTGCTGGTTTCCCTGCCGGCTCGCCGGCCCGATTCATCTGTGCGCTGGCTGTGGCCGACGGCGACCGGCTGCTGTTCGAGACGCGCGGCACGATCGAAGGGCGGCTGGCGCCGGCGCCCAGCGGGGAGGGCGGGTTCGGGTACGACCCCATCTTCTTCTATCCGCCCTTCGGCTGCACGCTCGCCGAGGCGGGCGACCGAAAGTCGGAAGTCAGTCACCGTGCGAGGGCGTTTCGCGCGCTTCGCCAGTTTCTCGAGACGACGACGATCGACGCATCCCTCGACGAGCTCGGGATGCCCTGAGCCTGTCGTCGCTCGATGGTGGTGGAAGGGTCGCAGGCGCTCCGTTTCAGAACAACTGCCCGCCCGCCCAGCGCCGTTCGTGGTCGAGCAGCCAGCGTTTCTTCTCCAGGCCGCCGCCATATCCGGTCAGCGTGCCGTTCGATCCGATGACGCGATGGCAGGGCACCAGAATGGCGAGAGGATTGGCGCCGTTCGCGAGGCCGACGGCGCGCGACGCGCCTGCCGACCCCAGTTGCTTGGCGATGGCGCCGTAGGTGGACGTGGTCCCGGCCGGAATGTCGCCGAGCGCCCTCCAGACGCGAAGCTCGAAGGGGGCGCCGCGCGCGTCAATCGCGAGGCCGGTGGGCGCCGACATGCCGGCGCTCGCGCCCGCGAAGTACTCCCCGAGCCACGCGCGCGTTTGCACGGTGACTTCGTTTGCGCCGTGGACGATCGTGTACGGCGCGTACCACCGATCGAGCCGAGCCTCGAGACGCGTCAGGCGCCCTCGGCCCGCGAACTCCAGGGCACAGAGCGCCTCGTCCGACACCAACGTCACCATCTGGCCGATCGGCGTCTCAATGGAAGAGCGAAAGAGACGCATGACAGCCGTGCGTCACTTGGCTCTGATGAGGTGACCGACGATGGCGCGTTGCGTATCGATGAGCTGCGCGATCCCCTGATCCGCCAGGTCGAGCAGCGTGTTGAGCGCGCCCCGGCCGAATGGCATCGCCTCCGCCGTGCCCTGCACCTCGATGAAGCGGCCGTCCCCGGTCTTCACGATATTCATGTCGACGTCGGCCCGCGAGTCGTCGTCGTACGCCAGATCGAGCAGCGGCTCGCCGTCCACGATGCCGACGCTCGTCGCAGCGACGTAGTCGGTCAGCGGGATCGTGCGGAGGAGATCGCGCTCGCGCATCTTCTCGAACGCCAGGGCCAGCGCGACGAACGCGCCGGTAATGGACGCGGTGCGCGTGCCGCCGTCGGCCGAGATGACGTCGCAGTCGATCCAAATGGTCCGCTCGCCGAGGCCCGGCAGGTTCGTCACCGAGCGGAGCGAGCGCCCGATCAGGCGCTGAATCTCCTGCGTGCGGCCGCCGACCTTGCCCGTGCTCGCCTCGCGCGTCATGCGCGTGTTCGTGGCGCGGGGCAACATCCCGTACTCCGCCGTCACCCACCCTTTGCCCGTGTTGCGCAGAAACGGAGGCACGCGATCTTCGAGGCTGGCCGTACAGATCACCTTCGTGCGGCCGGCCTCGATGAACACCGACCCTTCGGCGTGCGGCAGGTAGTGGGGACTGATGGTGGTCTCGCGCAGTTGATTCGCCGGCCGTTGATCAGATCTCATGAGAGTTCAGAGTTCAGAGTTCAGAGTTTTGGATTCTACATTTGCGAGTTGCGACTTGCGACTGGCGATTCTCGATGCTCGACCCCGAGCCCCAAGCCTCGAGTCCCGAGCCCCCCGGTCGTTACCGTCCGTCCGTTGGCCCTGTCGGTTCCGCCACCAACGCGAGACTCTGCGCGAGGGGGCGACGCAAGTCGATATGGCCGGCGAGCGTCTCGACTTCCTTGCCCTCGACCAGCAACTGCACGGCGTTCACCGCCGGCAGATTGACCGTGAGCGCGTCGACCAGCGTATAGATCGTGAGCATTTCGTTCAGCGATCCGCCGGGGAGCGCGCGCATCAGCTCGCCGCCCAAATCGACGAATGCCTCGCCGCGCGCGATGAAGAGCGCTCTGAGCGTCGTACCCGGCGGCACGGCGGAGACCCACGGCTCAGCGGGAGCCGCGAGCTGCGCCTCGATGATGGCCTTCGCTTGCGCGACCGCCCCTTCGCCGTATAGTACGTCCTGCTCGACCCCAACGAGCGTCGACCCATCCTCCCCGACATAGAAGAGACGCGCTTTGATCTTACGTCCCGTCGCGGCCGGGGCCACGGGGGCCGCGGCGGCCACGGCGGACTGCGGCGGCGTGCCGTACCATTGGGGCAAGCCGACGAAGAGCACCCACGCCAGGTTCGCCGCGAGCGCGGTGAGCACGATGACGCCGGCGGTGCGGCGCTGGTTCACCGGTCCGCTCCACTGCCCGCCGACAGCACGTCGCGGAACCGCACGATGGCGTCGGCGACGGCCTGCACGAAGGCCACCTGGAACGCGGCGCCTGCCAGCTGTCGTTCTTGATCGTCGTTCGTCAGGTAGCCCATCTCGATGAGCGCCGCCGGCATGTTGGCCGATTCGAGCACGCGGAATGGGGCCTGCTCGATGGGCCGTGCGCCGAGCGGCACGCGGGTCTCGAGTTCGTGCTCGAGGATGCGCGCCAGCTCTGTCGACCGATCGACGTGCCGGATCTGCGCCAGGTTCCACGGCACGAGCTCGATATCGCGCGAGCCGCCGCCAAAGATCGGCACGCGTGCGGGGGCCAGGGCCGCCGCGGACCGATCCGCGTCGGTGAACGCCGCCACGTAGATCGAGGCGCCGCTCGTCGCCGGGCGGATCGACCCGTTGGCATGCAGGCTCAGGAACACATCGGCTTTGTTGTTGTTGGCGGCCGCGGTCCGCTCGTCGAGGGGCACGCTTCGATCGTCTTCTCTCGTCAGCACGACGCGCGCGCCGAGGCGATTCTCGAGCACGGCCCTCAGGCGACGCGCCACCGCGAGCGTGACGTCCTTCTCCATGGTGCCGTTCGCGCCCTTCGTGCCTTCGTCTTCGCCGCCGTGGCCCGCGTCGATCACGATGGTGCGGATGGTGGCGGTTGGGCCCCCGAACGTCGGGAGCTCGCCCGCCGGCGGCGGAGCGGGTGGCGGCGCCGCGGTTTCGGTCGCGGCGTTCGCCAGCAGCTCGACCACGAGCCGAGTGCTCGCGTCGACGGTCTGCGTGGATGCGCGGAACCCGGCGAAGCGCGGGCCGAGCTCGATCGCCAGCGTGGCAGGGTCGGCCGCCCGAATCGCCTGCACGATGGCGGTGGTGCCTTGCGCCTGCACCGGCGGAATGACGACGTCGAGCGCGTCGGCTTCGAACCTAATCGACATGCGCCCGCTCTCTTGCGCGACCACGCTGGCCGTCTGCGGCGTCGCGTCGACGGTGAGGCGAGCGCCGGTGCCGACCGGCTCGTACCGCATCGTGAGACGAGGCACCCGAAGATCGCCGACCACGAGCAGACGCGAGGCGGCCCTGAGATCGAGGCGCGAATCGTGAATGGGCGCGAGCGCCCGGCTGATGAACTCGACCGGCACCACCCAGCGGCCGCCGGCGCGGGCGGTCGGCGCCGGCAGGGAAATGAGCCGGCCGGCCACCGACGCGAGCGCCTGGTTCGGCGTCAGCACGATCGTCCGGCCGCGGTACGACACGGTCAGCGCGCCCGATTCCTCGCGCACCGCGAGCTGGAACGTCGCCGCCAGATCGTCGAGCGCCACGTACTCGCGGTTGTTGACGATCGCGATCGGGATCGATCGCCGGCCGTCCCGGGCGACGAGCGTCAGCGCGCCGGCGCCGCCCTGGCCCGCGAGGTGTCGTGCGGCCAGAACGAACAGGCCGAGCACGAGGGTCGACCACATGAGCCGTGAGAGGAATCGAGGAGAGATACGACCATTGTACCTAATCCCGGAAGGCACTTTGTTGACGTCCACGTAGTGCAGGACTTTAGTCCTGCCCCGCCGCCGTCGGCGTGCGCGGCACACGCCCACAAGGGCCTTCCGGGATTAGAAGTGAGAAGTGAGAAGTGAGAACACCCGCGAAATCTCGTGTTCGTCGACAGTTGGGGCAGAATGCTCCCATGTCTGACGAGTTCATGACGGCCGCCCTCGCGGAAGCTGAGCAGGGGCTGACCGAGGGCGGCATCCCGATCGGCGCCGTGCTCGTCCACGCGGGCCGCATCATCGGCCGCGGCCACAACCGGCGGGTCCAGCAGGGGAGCCCGATCCTTCACGGCGAGATGGATGCGCTCGAGCGCGCCGGCCGACAGCGGGCGCAGATCTATCGCGCGTCCACGATGTTCACGACCCTGTCGCCGTGCGCGATGTGCTCGGGCGCGATCCTGCTGTACGGCATTGGGCGCGTCGTCGTCGGCGAGAACCGGACCTTCATGGGCGAGGAAGCGCTGCTCCGCGCGCGAGGAGTCACGGTCGAGGTCGTCCAAGATCCGCGGTGCATCCGGTTGATGGAGCAGTTCATCACGGAGCACCCCGAGCTGTGGAGCGAGGACATCGGGGAGTGTCCATCGTAGCCCGTTATGCTTGTCGAAACGAGAATTTGTTCTCGTTCCGCATAACGGGCTAGGCGCGCACGGCGCGCCTGCGAGGGAGCGGCGCGGGGCGTAGGGGTCCCCGCAAGCGACCGAGCCGGGGTGTGGGGCGGAGCCCCACGTTAAGGTTGTGCCGGCCTGAGCGCCGTGCGATACGTGATCGTCCGGCCGGGCTCGACGTACACCTCGAAGGACACCGGCTCGAAGCCGGGTTGCCGGATGTCGATGCGATGCGCGCCAGGCTCCAGGTTCAACTGCTGGAGCGCGCCATCGAAGTTGTCCACGGTTCCGACGAAGTAGCCGTCGGCGAGCACTTCGGCGTCGCGCTGGGGCAGATCGATGCGCACGCCGCCGTACGCCCGACCATATCCAGAGCCGTAGGCGTACCCGCCGTAGCCGTACCCGCTGTAGCCATACGCGGGATATCCGTAGGGACGCGCGTAGGCGTACGGGCCGTAATAGCCTGGGTACCCATACCCGGAGTACAGGCCCACGCCGTAGCCCGGGCTGAACGGCCCGTAATAGTAATAAGGACGGGAGTAGTACGGGCGGGCGTAGTACGGCCGTGCCGACGTCGTTCGACCGCCACCGCCCGAGGGTCTCGGCGGCGGACCCGTCCGGGGAACGGCGCGCCCCGTCGCTCCACGGTTTCTCGACTGCGCGTCGGCCAGCGGCGGCGCCAAGAGCAGCACGGTGGCCAGCCCAAAAGCGGTGACGATTCGAGTGTGGGTCATAGTAGTCTCCCTGCGCCGACCACGATCGCAACAATGTTGCCATCGGCGGCGCTCGTTTTTGCCGTTATTTTCGCGCGTGCCTGTCCCGGCAGTCGCTTGCCGCGGACGTGGCGTCGCATTCTAGAGACACGGAAGTTGACAGTTCACAGTCAACAGTTAACAGTCTGTGGTCGACAGTCCACGTCGCGCCCGCGACTCGACGGCGCGGTCAGTGAAGGCTGAAGGCTGCACTCAACTGTTAACTGTCAACTGTCGACTGTGAACTTTTCCCATGGGGAGGTCCATTGGCACTGTTGACCGGCCGTGTGGCCATCGTGACAGGCGCAAGCAAGGGCATTGGACGCGTGACGAGCCAACTGTTCGCGCGCGAGGGCGCGAAGGTCGTCTGCGCCGCCCGCTCGGCCGACCTCGTCCGCGAAACCGCCTCGCTCGTCCAGCGCGCCGGGGGCTCGGCCATCGCTGTCGTGGCGGACCTTTCCCGGGAAGACGATGTGAGGGCGCTCGTGGCGAAGGCCGTGGAGTCGTTCGGATCGGTCGATTGCCTCGTGAACAACGCGGGCGACGGAGGCCCGACGTCGCCGATCCAGGATTACTCGCTGGACGACTGGATGTACACGATCAACTCGTGTCTCACGAGCTCGTATCTCTGCGCGCGCTTCGCGGTGCCGGCCATGATCGCCGCCGGCCGCGGCGCCATCGTCAACATCGCCTCGATGGCTGGGAGGCGAGGGCTGCCGCACCGCGTGGGGTATTGCTCGGCGAAGGCCGGGCAGATCGGGATGACCGCGGGGCTGGCGGTCGAGCTGGGGCGTCACAACATCACCGTCAACGCCATCGCGCCGGGCGCGGTGGAGGGCGATCGCATCGACCGCATGATCGCCGGCCAGGCCCAGCTTCGCGGCATCAGCGTCGAGCAGCAGCGCAAGACGTTTCTCGATCGCGCGCCGCTCCGGCGGATGACGACCGCCGAAGACATCGCGTGGGCCTCGGCGTTTCTCTGCAGCGACCACGCGCGAAATATCTCTGGTCAGTGCATTCCGGTCAACGCCGGGGAACCCGCCTAGGCGATCGCGAATTTGAGGATTTGAGGATTTGAGAATCTGAGGATTTGTAGAGTTGGCGAACGTGAGGATTTGAGAATCCAGGTGGTTTCAGGAAGGGAAGCTGCGTCCGCACGTGGCCGAGACGCTGCCACTCGAGAGGGCGGCCGAAGCGCTCGCGCGGATGGCTGCGCGACAGGTGACCGGTAAGCTCGTGCTGGTCCTGAGCCGCTAGCGACTAACGACTATCGACTAACGACTAACGACTATCTAGGCGCGTTCAAAGAGCGCGGCCGCGCCTTGCCCCCCGCCGACGCACATTGTGACGATGCCGTAGCGGGCCTTGCGGCGGATCATCTCGGTCGCAATCGTGCCGACGAGGCGCGATCCGGTCATGCCGAACGGATGGCCGATGGCAATCGACCCGCCATTGGGATTGTAGCGGTCCATGGAAATCCCGAGCCGGTCGCGGCAGTAGACAACCTGCGACGCGAACGCCTCGTTCAGCTCCCACACGTCGATGTCGCCGACCTTCAGCCCCTGGCGCTTGAGCAGCTTTGGGACGGCGAACACCGGGCCGATGCCCATTTCATCGGGCTCGCAGCCCGCGACCGCGTAGCCGCGGAACACGAGAAGAGGCCGGACGCCCAGCACCTTCGCGCGATCGGCCGACATCACGAGCGTCGCCGACGCGCCGTCTGATAGCTGGGACGAGTTGCCGGCCGTCACGCTGCCCTTGCCGCTGGTGGTGTCGAAGGCCGGCGGCAGCTTCGCCAGCCCCTCGAGCGTCGTGTCCGGCCGGTTGCACTCGTCGCGATCGACGCAGGCGTCTTCTTCGCCGATCTTCTGGCCCGTCTTCTTGTCCAGCACGGCGCGTCGCACCGGCATCGGCGCGATCTCGTTCTTGAAGAAGCCGTCCTTCTGTGCGCGGGCGATGCGCTGCTGGCTTGCGAGCGCGTAGTCGTCCTGGGCGGCGCGGCTGACGCCGTACCGCTTCGCGACGACCTCGGCCGTGTCTCCCATCGCCATGTAGATCGCCGGCGTGTGCTCGACGAGCCACGGATTGGGCGAGTCGTCTCGGCCCATCATCGTGATCGACTCGACGCCCCCGCCAATCGCCGCGTCCACGCCCTCGTGCATCACCATGTGGGCAGCCTGCACGATAGCCTGCAGGCCAGAATTGCAATAGCGATTGACCGTCACGCCCGGGGTCGTGACGGGAAGCCCCGCGCGCAGCGCGGCGATGCGCGCGACGTTGTGGCCGGCTGGTCCGTGCGGCTGCCCGCAGCCGAGAATCACGTCCTCGACTTCCTCGGCGTCGAGATCGGGGACCTTGCCGAGCACATGACGAATGCAGTGCGCGGCGAGGTCGTCGGGCCGCGTCATGTTGAAGGAGCCACGGTGCGACTTCGCGAGAGGCGTCCGGGAGCTGGCGACGATGACCGCTTCTCTCATGCCAATACTCGAATTTGAGGAATTGAGGATTTGAGGAATTGAGGATTTAGGAAATTGGAGTTCATTCTACGATTTCATCACGCCCGACGGTCTCCAAGTCATCAGATCCTCAGATCCTCAGATCCTCAGATCCTCAGATCCTCAAATTCTCAAATCCTCAAATCTCTCGGTCATTTCGGCGTCTGATACCCCATCACCCTCGGCTTCTGCTCCGCCAGGGAATCGACGACGGTTTGCGAAGCGACGACGGAGAAGAGGGGGCGGATGTTGAAATGGCTGTACGGTGTGATCTGAATCATCATGATCGGGATCAGCTCTTCTACTGGATCAATCCAGAAGATGGTGCCGTTGGCTCCACCCCAGGTCCACGTGCCGACGGACAACGCGTCGGCGGCCTTCGCCGGATCGGTCAGCACCGCGCCGCCCAGGCCGAAGCCGTAGCCATCGCCGCGGACGTAGACGCGCTTTCCGGTGCCGATATGGTTCGCGAACATCATGTCGACGGTCATGCGTCCAAGGAGCCGCGTGCCGTTGAGCTCCCCGCCGTTCAAGAGCATCTGGGCGAACCGGAAATAGTCGGCCGCGGTGCCGTTCAGGCCACCGGTGCCGCGGATGAGGGTCGGCGCCTCGCGGTACTCGGGCTTGCGCAGCAACGCGATCTTGCCGTGATCGTCGGGGCGATACATCGCCGCGACGCGTGCGACTTTCTCGCGTGGCACATGATAGAAGGTGTCGTGCATGCCGAGCGGCGCGAAGATGCGCTCGCCCAGGAACTGGTCGAGGCTCTTGCCCGAGATTTTCTCGACCAGGATCCCCACGAAGTCGGTCGAATCGCCGTACAGCCAGCTGTCGCCGGGATGAAACCGGAGCGGGTACGGAGCGGCGCGCTCGATGAGCTCATTGAGCGTCTTGGCCGGTGGCAGGTCCACTCCCGGTTGCGTCAGCGTCAGGCCCGACGTGTGGGTGAGCACATGGCGGACGGTGACCGGCCGCGCCGGTCGCACGAGCTGACCATTGACGAGCACCTGTTTGTTCGCGTAGCTCGGCAGCCACTTCGAGATGGGATCGTCCAGCATGAACGTGCCGTCTTCCCACAGCATCATCAGCGCCGTTGACGCGATCGGCTTGGTCATCGACGCGAGCGCGAAGATGCCGTCGCGCGGCATCGGCTGGTTCGCTTCCTTGTCGCGCCAGCCCTGCGCCTCGTGGTGCACGACCTTGCCCTTGCGCGCGATGAGGGTCACCGCGCCCGCGATCTGGTTCGTGTCGATGTAGTCCTGGATGTACGCCTTGACCCGCTCGAGCCGCTTGGACGACATGCCGACCGATTCGGCCTTGGCGACCGGCAGATCGACCTGAGCCGCCGGCCCGGTCGCGAGCGCGATCAGTCCCCCGAACACGAGAGCAAAGAACCCCAGGGATGTGCGAGTGCTCATGCCACCCTCCCACGGCGCGGCGCCGACGCCAGCGCCTCGTTGCCTAACCCCTCTTGCCACGAAGACACGAAGACACGAAAAAGACCAACAGGGTTACTTCCGTTCAACGCGACGAGACCACATGGGTTTTCTTCGTGCCTTCGAGGCCGATCGTTTGCGTCAAATCGCTTCTCTGCGATCTCGACCCTTCGACCCTTCGACGACCTCAGGCTCGTTCCGAGCCCACTCGATGGACGACTAGCTCAGGGCATCCCGAGCCTGTCGAGGGATGCGGTGATCGTCGTCTTCAGCGCTATTCGGCAAACACGCGGGCCGCGTCGAACGTCAGTCCAGGAAGTGTCGGCGACTGAACGTAGTCGTGTTCGCTGAAGACGCCCGAAAGCATGTAGTGGCCTTCATGCCTTTCGTGGACCTCGAGGACATTCGCCACAGGGTCCACGATCCAGTATTCCGGGACCCCGGACCGCGCCAGCAGTTCCATCTTCCGGCCGCGATCGCGCCTCTCTGTGCTCCTCGACAGTACCTCGACGGCCAAATCGGGCGGCACCCGCGTCGCCTTCGACATGTTGATCAGATGCCGACGCTCGGCGCGAAAGAAGACGACGTCCGGCTGAACCACGTCGTACTCCGTCAGCACGATGTCGATGGGCGAGTGGAGCATCATGCCACCGGTAGCCTCTCGTACTCTCCGAGGAGCTCCTCGATATGGATGCCAACACGTTGATGCCGCGGAAATGGCGCTGGGACCACAATCACCTCGCCGTCGTACAGCTCATACCGGCGCCCGTCATCGGGCCACCGGCACAGCTCGGCGAAGCTGACTCGCGGATCCACAGCGCTCACGCCGTCCATTCTACATCGTCAGTATGCGAGGAACGTGCCGTGCGGGAATCGTTCGACATCTGTCCGTTCAGAGGCGAAACAGTGGCAGAAATTACAACGGCTTTCGGAAGGGCCGTACGCTGATCCAGTAATCCTCGTTCTGTCGCCGCTCAAGCGCGCCGACGATTTCATATGGACCGAGACGCGATCCGATGACAAGCGGGATGGGACTCTACCTTACCAGATGCGCGTCACGCTGTAGGAGTCGAAGACCGGATCGTTGGAGACGAAGGGCAGGTCCTCGATCTGGGCTTGCGCGATGAGCATCCGATCGAACGGATCGCGATGCACGCCCGGAAGGCGACCCGCACGTTGGGCGTGGAGAACCGTGATGTCCAGACTCTCGAACTGCTGGCTGGCCAGGCAGCCGGCGACATCGGCGGCGACCGCGACGGCGCCCGGAAGCTTTCCGATCCGCACCTTCGTAGTGATTTCCCAGGCCGACGCGGCGCTCACCAGAATCACGGTGTGTTCATCGGCGATGGCGCCGCGGGCGCGCCGCGACAGCCGGCGGTCGCCGTCGAGCCACCAGAGGAACGCGTGGGTGTCGAGCAGAAGGCGCAGTCAGCGCTCCCAGGCGTCCAGTTCTTCGGCGGGCAGCGGCTCGAAAAAAGCGTTCGTGACACGAGCGTGACCGCGCATGACGCCGAAACGGCGGCACGGCCGGTCAGCGTCGATGGGCACGAGCCTCACCACCGGCGTCTTACCGCGTGCGATGACGACCTCCTCGCCCGCGGACGCCTTTTTCACGAGGCGCGACAAGTTGGTTTTCGCCGCATGAATTGAGTGGACGGTTTTCACGACACCATTTTAGCTAAGCACTGTTAGCTAAGCAAGGGTGTTGTTATTCGGCAAACACGCGGGCCGCGTCGAAGACCAGTCCCGGTAATGTGGGCGAGACCACGCGGTCGTGTTCGCCGAACACGCCAGCTGGCAGATAGCCGCCATCGCGTAATTCGTAGATCTCGAGCACATTGCGGACTGGATCGACAATCCAGTATTCCGGGACACCGAACCGAGCAAACGTCTCCATCTTCCGGCCGCGATCGCGCGCTTCAGTACTCCGCGACAGTACCTCGATCGCCAGATCGGGCGGGACTTCCGTCGCCTGCATCAAGTCGAGCAGGTGACGGCGCTCCTTCCGAAAAAAGACGACGTCGGGCTGGAGGACGTCGAACGGCGAGAACACGATGTCGATCGGCACGCTGAATACGATGCCGCCAGTCGTGCGTTCGTATTCCAGGAGGACCTGACCGATGTGCTGCGCCACCCTCTGGTGTCTGGGAAAGGGCAATGGAACCACAGTCACCTCGCCGTCGTACAGCTCGTAGCGGCGCCCGTCGTCGGGCCACTGCTTCAGCTCGGCGAAACCAACTCGTGGATCCGTCGCCTTCACAAGCGCCATTCTACATCCTCACTATGCGAGGAACGTGCCGTGTGAGAATCATTGGGTTTCGTGAGGGACGAGGCGAACCAGTTGCAGAAATTACGGCGGCCCAGAGAGGCAGCGTACGCAAATTCTCGGGACTCGCCGCCTTCGCGCCGAAGGCGCTTCGGCGTGCCACGCCGTAGCTCGCCCGCATTCGCAGCGATCGGAGGCGGGGATTCGGCCTGCCCGCCGTAGCTCGCCCAGCGATCAGGCGAGCGGAGGTGGGGGGCTGTACAAGAATGTCTCTGCGATCTCTGCGGTCTCTGCGGTGATCGTCGTGTTCTTACTTCCTGAGCGCCGCTTCCCAGTTGAGGACGATGGTAATCGGCGCCTCGGCTTCCTCCGGCGGCGTGATGACGAGGAACCGCTGGCCGTCGGGGGCGACGTCGTACGGGTACGTGTTGACGGCTGTCGTGCCGGACCGGATGTCGAAGAGACGGGTCTGGGTCCCCGTGCGCCACGTGTTCCCGTCCATCACCGCCACTGCGATCAGCGATCCGCCGGGACTCGTGCCGGTCGAGGTGATGTAATAGAGTTCTTTGCCGTCGCGGCGCCAGCGCGGTCGAACGCCGCCATCGCGCGAGACCAGCCACTTGCCTGCCGTCGGTGGGAAGGACTGTACGTACACCTCCGGCCTTCCAGTTTCCGAAGATTGAAACGCCAGCCACCGACCGTTTGGTGAGAAGCGACCGTTGGTGCCCCGGTTCTCTGCCTGGGGCAGAGCGACCGACTTGTGATCATCGAGCGACAGTGTCCACAGTGCGCCCAGCGTCCCGGGAAGCAGCTTTCGAAACACCACGAACTTGCCGTCCGGCGACCAATCGCTTGGGAATACCAGCGCGCCGTCCGTGGCCTCGTGCACGAGCTCCTCGTTGCCCGCGCCCGTCGAGGGCTTGACGTAGAGGCCGCTCGGTCCGGCCCCGGCAAAGACGAGGCGCTGGCCGTCTGGCGACCACCGCGCGTATTGAAAGAGGCGAGCCGGCTGCAACGTGAACCGCGATGGGTTGGTGTCGCGGAGATCGAGCCGATAGATGTCGCTGCGGCCCGATCGCACATCCCTCCGGTCAACCGCCGCACGACTGGCGTCGGGCGAGAGCTCGATGTGCTCGTACCACCCCGCGGGGCCGACGCTCTCCATGAGGCGACCCGATCGATCCAGCCACGCGAGGCGTGTATTCTCGGCCTGAGATCCCGGAAGGTACGACAGTATCCCAGCGTCGCGGTGTACAGGAAATGACGGCCGTCGCGCAGAAAACTAGGAAAGGTATGCGAGACTTCACGATTCGCCGGGTCGAGGGCGGTGGCGGGCGAGGGCGTGCCGCCGCCCGCCGGCACTCGATAGAGCGGTTGGAGTTGATCGGGCGCGAAGAGAATCACGCCATCGCGACTCCACGCGCCTCCCTGGATTCCGGGTGCGTCGCACACCACCTGCATCGGCCCACCTGCGGCTGGTACCTTCTTGATCTTGCCCTGTGCGCCGAATGCCACGAACTGGCTGTCGGGAGACCAGAAGGGCCGGCTCGCACCTTCCGTCCCGGGAATGGCGCGGGCCGCGACGGAATCCAGATCGCGGATCCAGAGCTGAACCTGTCCGTCGAGGGCGGCGATGAACGCCAGACGGGTCCCATCGGGCGACAACTCCGGAGAGATGACGCCCCCGGCCTTGGCTGGAGGCAGCAAGGAGAGCGTCTGCAGCGGACGAGGCGGCTGAGGTCGAAGGTAGGAGAAGACTGCGATGCCTACGGTCGTCGCCAGGAGCACCGCTGCGACGATCCACGCGAAACCCGCGCGTATGAAGAACGCCGGTGATGGGGCGGCCTGCAATGGAATGGGCGTCGTTGCTTCGGGCGCTTCGTCGAGCTCCAGGCGAACGACGCCAATGTGTGGCAGCCGTTTCTGGACATCCTTCTGGAGACAGCGGCGCAGCAGCCTGCGAATGTGTGTGGGCGTCTCGGCCGGCAACGCGTTCCAGTCCGGCTCGCCGCGAAGAACCGCGGCCACCGCGTCGGACACCGATTCGCCGCCGCTCTCGATGCATTGCCGGCCGCTCAGCATCTCGAACAGCACGCACCCGAACGCCCAGATATCGCTGCGCCTGTCGGCCGGCTTGCCGCGTGCCTGCTCGGGGCTCATATAGGCCGCGGTGCCGAGAATCACGCCCTCCATCGTCGCCCGGACGCTGAGTGTCGGGGAGGTCATGTAGGCCGGGTCTTTAGACCCGGCATCTCCAGCACGATGGCGTGCGTGTCGCCAGACTCCTCGATCCCGTAGATCCCGGCGATGTTGGGATGGTTGAGCGCGGCCAGCACCTCAGCCTCGCGCTGAAATCGCGCGAGCCTGTCCGCGTCGTGGGCGAATGTCTCGGGGAGGATCTTGATGGCGACGTCGCGCTTCAGTCTCGTATCGCGCGCGCGGAACACCTGGCCCATACCGCCCTCGCCGAGCAGACCAAGGATCTCGTACGACCCGAGACGGCTGCCGGGCGCCAGCGGCATGACGGCTTACCTTACCAGAAACAAAGGCGAAGCCGACGTCTTCACCGCCGAGGACGCAATGGACGCAGAGGTCAGATCCTCAAATCCTCAAATCCTCAATTTCGATTGACATAGTAACGAACCACCCACTCGAGGACGCACACGGGTTTGTCCGACCCCTCGCGCTCCATGGTGACGTTCCAGATCACCTGCACGCCGCCGCCGCTTTCTTCGATGGCCGCCGGCACGAACCGCGCGCGGACGCGCGAGCCGACCGGCACCGGGGCGACGAAGCGAACCTTGTTGAGGCCGTAGTTGATGGCCATCCGTAGCCGGCTCAAGTTGAACGTCCGCCGCACGAGCACGCTCACGAGCGACATCGTGAGAAACCCGTGCGCGATCGTCGTCCTGAACGGCGATTCGACCGCCGCGCGCGCCGGGTCGGTGTGAATCCACTGCTGATCGTCGGTCGCATCGGCGAACTGGTTGATGCGCTCCTGCGTGATCTCGATCCAGTCGCTGACGCCGATTTCCTGACCGATGCGATCCTTCAGGGACGAGAGATCCGGAATATCGATCATGGGCTTTGGGCTCTTGCCTTTGGGCTTTTGCTAAAGCCTATAGCCTAAAGCCTAAAGCCTACGCCTGTTCAGTCCCCGTAGAATCCCCGCCCCTCCGCCACCAGCTTCTCCAGAAGCGGCGCGGGCTGCCAGTAATCCCCGTACCGCTCGCGGTAGGCCTTCACGCGATCGAGAATGATCGGCAGTCCCACCGTCTCGGCGTAGAACATGGGCCCGCCGCGGTGCCGGGGGAACCCGAAGCCGTAGCAGTAGACCACGTCGATGTCGCCGGCGCGCTGCGCGTAGCCCTCTTCGAGCACTTTCGCGCCCTCGTTGGCCAGCGCCGTCATGATGCGGGCGAG
>Ga0156018_1019_pt1 | contig 26602 bp, 25 predicted proteins | sample RifCSPlowO2_02_FD_107672 | JGI IMG/M metagenome (GOLD analysis project Ga0156018, IMG submission 107672) | Acidobacteria bacterium RIFCSPLOWO2_02_FULL_65_29 | reverse complement strand
CGTGGAGCGGTGGTTCGCCGAGCTGACGAACAAACAGTTGCGCCGCGGCGCCTACCAGAGTGTGTCGAAACTCAAGGCCGCCATTCAGGCATTCATTGACGCGCATCAGGCGAATCCCAAGCCGTTCGTGTGGACGAAGACTGCCGACCAGATTCTGGCGAGCATCGCGCGATTCGCGCAGCGCACCTTCGACCTCCAGGCCGCGCAACATGTTTCACGAACCACTGGGACGGGACACTAGTACGACTTTGTCACATCATCGGATTCCCGAAGGAATCCGCGAGTGATCTGAATTGAGGACATTGTACGTGTCGCTGATTGCCGGTACGCTGTGCCCCAGTCTGTTTCGTCTGCCAGGCGGCACGACGTTAACAGAAGCTCTGAATCAGTCCGACTACAACACAAGGCGATCTGAGGACCAGTGGGAGTACGCCGTCGGCGTGGAATGGAAAAAGCATTTCCAATTAAGTGAGGCAAAGACCTTCAAGGGCGTGTTCGCAAATCAGAACGTCGTCTGCAAGTTGACCGACGCGGCGACGGTCGCGTTCGTCCGCGAAGAGTTCCAGATTAGGAGCGACGTTGCCAAAGTGGGCTCGACTCCTTGATCAGCACCAGGCCGAGGGTCACACTGGTCTCACGCTCTCCTTTCTCGCCGGTGCACTGCGCGAGCCGCCGGGTGCAGTACTTGGTGCGGAGGTTAGCCTCGCCGCCTTCCGCGCTCTCCTTGAAGCGATGACGGACGAGCCGGCCCCCGACGGCAGGGTCGTTCGCATCTTCGAATGTCATAACCTTATGCAGCCCGTTGCGGCTCTTTCCTACCCGGAATATTTCGGTGTGGCGGTCGTTGGGCCGACGGGCTCTTCTAGGCTATACGCGTGGCCACAGTATCTCGTCCCTGATCCGAGCTTCTCGAATGACGGCTGCCCGGCTCCTCCGTGACCAGAGGGTTCTGCTCGGCACGAAACGCCCGAGTATAGACTGGCTCAACGGACGACCTCGCTCGGGGGGGTGTTGCGGCACCGAGGTGCGCAGCGCCGTCGCCTTGCGACAATTCAGGGGGTTCGGTTCCAAGCTGATCGAACACGCTGTCCAGCGGCAACACGTTGTCGAGGGCCATTGGCCGTGAGGAAGTCGTCGGCTCGTAACCGCATTGCTCCGGTTGACGACGCAGAATCCGACGCACGACGTTGAGCCTGGTCCAGCAGAAGATGAACTCACTCACTGAAACCGAAAAACGCGAACTGACTCAGCTGATCGATTCAGACGCGCCATTGCCCGAGAAATGGCGGCATCGTCTTTTTCCTGCGCATGCACGTGCCCCTGAAACAGGGAAGGAATATCGGCTGGTCTATAACGGGAAGCTGAAGCGGGAGGAAGTGCTCGCCCGGACGCCCGCGGCGCCGTGGCAACTGGTGCGAGAATTCTGCGCGAAGCGGCCGCACGCGGATGGCTGGCGAAATCTGCTGGTGTGGGGCGACAACCTCCTGGCGTTGAGGGAGCTGGTCGCAGACCAGAAGGGACCGAATCGATTCGGTACCCAGGACAAGATCAAGCTGATTTACATCGACCCACCCTTTGCCACCCGGCAGGACTTTATGAAGGACAAGGAGAAAGCCTACCGCGATAAGGTCCTGGGCGCGCAGTTCATCGAGTTCCTCCGCCGCCGGCTCATTCTCCTACACGTGGGTGCCGCGATCAACATCGCGGGGCCGCGTCCCTTGCGACTGAAGAAGCGCCACGTCTTGTCGAATAGGGCCCGTCGTCGCCGTTCTTCGACAGTCGCCACAAGCGCGCGTACGCTAGCCGGCGGCTATTGAGGTACGCCTTCGCGATCAGCCGGTCGCCGCGCAAATGACCGCTACGGCTGATGCCGCAGAATGTGGTTCATGATTGTGCGATGCAGCCGCAGAGTCGAAGCGCCGGTCTCTTGAAAGTCCGTCTCGTGTTCTTTCGGCCCAACCGCAAGCATCCTTGATCTGAACATCATTTCCAAAAGATCGCTCGTGGCTAGCGCTGATCGATGGACGATGTACTCACGCGCGTGCTTTTGCGGAGCCAATTGATGCCTTCCTGGCCATCGTCCTCGATGTCATATACGAGCACAAACCGATCTTTCGTCCCGATCCGTCCCTCGATGAAGAACCGCGGTGATACGTCTCTATAGTTCTTGTTCAAGAACAGCATCCCAAGCCAGAGGCCGACGCGTATCTTGTCAAGCCAATCGAGAAACAAATCCCAGTCCTGGGCCGCCAACACGTCGTGGGCCAAAATCCTTTTCATGACTGACTGCGCGTGTCCTTCGAGTACAGCGAATCGGCCGTTGCACTGCTCGCAGGCAGGGAAGACAAGTTGTGAGAAGGAGAATCGCCTCATTGGATAGTGTCGGCTTGTACCACGCACGGCCGACGTAGATCTGGCGATTCGGATCACCAGTTAGTTCTACGAGCCACTGCGGAATGATGTGTTCGCGGCTCTTCGATCGCGGTCTCTCACCGCAAAACACGCAGAACCTCGTTCGCGGTTCCTCTAGGCCGGCCATGCAAGTCTCGCCGACTCTTGGAGTTCGAACGCGCGACTCGGCGACGTAGGTGTCACCTGAACGGATTGCGGACGGTTAGGCGGCCTTCGATTAGTTGTCCATCTTGGAAGTCTTCCGAGTACAGCGTCGTGCATTCTGCTTCCAACGCCGCCGCCGCAATCAGTGCGTCGTAGAACTGGAATCCGTACTTATTTGCGATGCGCATGCCGGCGTCATGCGTGTCGATCGTTAAAGGTGTCGGGGATGGGCACAGCACGCGGATCGCGGCAAGCGCATCGCCGATCTCCTCCCACGACATCCCGAGTTTGCGACGTGAGACCGACGCGAGCTCGTTCAGTACTTGGACACTCACTACGCCACCATTGGCGACGAGCGCTTCTGCCTTTGCAGTGCGTTCGTCCTTCTGACCGACGACGTACACGAGGACGTTCGTGTCGAAGAACGCTCTATCGCTCATTGGCTTCTTCGCGACTAAAGCTAAAACCCGCGGGCAAGGGTCGACGCAGTCTGCGAAGCCGAGCGAGAGCCTTCTCCTTCGTCCGATCGCGTGTCACCTCGAACTCGCGTTCGCCGGCGATTCTGATCTCGATTTGATCGCCTTCCTTGAGATCGAGAGCTTCGACGACTGCAGTAGGCAGACGCACCGCCAAGCTGTTGCCCCACTTCGCCACTTGCATGTCGTGCCCCCTAGGATATACATTTGGCATTGTATATCATGCGAACGCGAAGTGTCACGCGAAAGGCGCCGATTGGCGATACCAATCCGACAGGCGCGGGTCGAGCGCGTTATGCTCGCGCGCGCGAGGTCGGTCGGCGTGAATCCGGTGATTACTCAACGGTCGTGGACGCTTGGTACGACACGCAATTTCACCAGGTCGGCCTCGAGTGTGGAACCGGTGCGCGGGTGTTAATTCCGCAGCGACTCGTTGCGGGTCTCGAACGTGCGCCCATTCGTGATCTGGTCACGGTCACGGTGTCTCCAGGATGAGAGCGGCGTGGCTGAAGAAGTCGCGCACGCGATCGTTCAGTGTCGCCATTGACGCGCCAGCGTTTGTCCGCGCGGGCGTTAAGCGGGTTGTGTACCGACGGCGAGATCTCGACGAGTGGCTGGAGCGGAACGTGCATCGCCGTGATCGCTGAGGCAACAACGCGGGCGATGTAGAGGCCTGGCCAGGCCGACTCGTCCTCTTCGCTAGCGAAACTCTTTGGCTTTTCCGTCGGCCCACGTGTCCACCCATTCACGCCGCAGGCGAATTGTCCGATGTCCGAGCTTTACGTGCTTCAGCCCCCCAACGGCGCAAGGCGAAACGTATTGGCCTGGGATTGACGGCCTTCACCGTTGGTGGGATAATCCCACCATGATCGTGACGCTCGACTCTAAGCGCCGTCTGACTGTTCCGGCGACCCTGGCGCCCGCATCCCCTGGCGAGTATTTCGACGCCCAGTTCGACGCAGAGGAAGACGCGATCGTGTTTCGACGCCTCGCAGGAAAGGAGGACTGGCTTGCTGTGCTGAAGGAATGTCCTGTCAGCATGGATGACGTGCCTCCCAGGCGTCGTGAGATGGCACGGCGACGGAAGCTATGAGCTGGCTCCTCGATACGGACGTCATCAGCCAGCCTGCCAAGCGCCGAGGTGACGCGCGGGTTGTCGCGTGGCTCGCACGCGAGAGGGACCAGTGCTACACGAGCGCGGTGGTAATCGCGCGGCTGGCGTACTGGGTCCGATCGAAGGAGGGACGTCAACGCGAGCAGCTCCAGGCATGGTTGACCCGGCTGGGTCACGCGATGCAGGGTCGCATCTACGGGTTCAACGTCGCTGTGGCGCATGTCTCCTGCAGAGCAGGAGCATCAGCTCGAAGAAGCCGGTCGCCGAATGCCGGTCGAAGACAGCTACATCGCCGCGACGGCACGCCGGCACGGGCTCACCATCGCGACCGGCAACGAGCAGGATTTCCGTCGGCCCGGATTAAAAGTCTTCAATCCGTTTAAGGACCTGTCGAATCCCTGACCCGACTGGTGGATGTCGATCGTCGGCAATGGCCAGCGGAGGTCCGGCATTGAGTCTTCCAAACCGCTACCCGGTTGCTACCCGAGTCCGAAAAACCGCGGAATCATTCGGAAATCTCCCAAGTTGAACTCGGTTCGGGACCGAGGGGTCGGAGGTTGCACTGGTGCCTCAACTGGCGTCACTACAGGCGCCTTGGCCAGCGCTGGCGGCTATGGAACACCGCGATGATCTCCAGACGCTCGCTGCGCACTCGGTAGGGAATGACATACGGTGTGCCTGGCACCACGAGCTCACGAGTCCCGACCACCCGACCGGGACGCCCGAGATTCGGCAACGCGGTCAAGCGATCGACCGCAGCGAGTAATGTCGTCGACGTGCGGGCTGCCCCGCCAGGGTTCGCGCGGGCAAGATAGGCACGAAGGTCGGCGAGATGGCCGATCGCCCGCGGCGACCAGACGACAGTCACGCGCGAGGCGCCTGTCGCTCACGCTTCTTGCCCCAGGACCGGAGCCACTTCGAGGCATCCCCGTGGGCCACGGCGCGCCCCTTATCGAGTTCCTGGAGGCCAGCGTGAATCTCATCCAATTGCCATCTTTCCGCTTCCACATAAGCGGCAATGGCTTCAGCCGCGAGGAACGATTTGGAGCGACGTGCGCGCTTTGCGAGCGCCTCGAGTTGGTTCTTGGTGTCGCGGTCGATCCGCACTGAAAGGGTTGTCGTCATCTGTGCTCGTATCTAGTGAAATGTATACAGTGTAACAGGATCGCGACTTCGACCCCTTCGAGATATTCCTCGGGCTGTCAGTCATCCACCGTGACGAGGGCGACCCAGCGCGCGATCTGGCGTCCCAGGACGTCGACGCGGCGTTCGAGGGGCGTGGGCGCGGCCTGAATGTCCTCGAGCATGGCCGCCAGGCGGCCCATGGCGCTCGATGGCCCGGTCCTTGTGAGATCCAGAGCCGCTTTGCCCCGGACGAGCAGCGTGCCGCTGAACGCCTCGTCGCCGTCTCCCTTGTCGACCGAAAACACGAAACAAATCCCCCAACCATTCTCTTTCGTGATTTCGTGTTTTCGTGGCGCCCGGCGTTTTTGAGATAGCCTCTAGCGCTCAATGCCTGACGCACGTCTGATCGACCGGCTGCGCGCCTCCAGACGCATCCTCGTCTTTACCGGGGCCGGCGTCTCGACGGCCAGCGGCATTCCCGATTTTCGCGGCCCCGGCGGCGTCTGGACCCGGCGCCGACCCGTGTACTACGAGGAGTTTCTGGCATCCGAGGAGGCGCGGGTCGAATACTGGGACTTCAAGTCGGAATCCTGGGACATCCACCAGCAGGCGAGCCCCAACCCGGTTCACCATGCGATTGTGGCGCTCGAACGCGCCGGAAAGATCGTCTCGGTCGTGACGCAGAACGTCGATGGGCTGCATCTTCGAGCCGGCACGTCACGCGGTGTGCTCGTCGAGCTGCACGGCACCGATCTCGCAGTCAGGTGTCTGCAGTGCGGGGCGATGAGCGATCCCGCCCCTCACATCGAGGCGTTCAGAGCGACGAGGCGTGCGCCGCACTGTGAGTGTGGCGGCGCACTCAAGCCTGCCACCATCAGCTTTGGGCAGCCGTTGTCGAGTGAAGACCTCGAACGCGCCGCGACCGCCGCGGCCAGCGCCGATCTGGTGCTCGCGCTGGGATCAACGCTCTCGGTGTATCCGGCGGCGTCCATTCCGCTCGTCGCCGCCGGCCGTGGAACCCCCTACATCATCGTCAATCGCGGTGCCACGGATCACGACGATCACCCCTCCGTGACGCTGCGGCTGGAGGGAGATGTGGCGGCCATCGTGCCGCCGGCCGTCGAAGCGGCGCTCGCGTCGCCGGCCAGTCACGACGAAGAAACGGAGTAGCGTCTTCAGATTTGCACAAGCGCCGCAGTAGGCAGGACTGAAGTCCTGCACGACACGCCGGCGCTACACGCCGGCGCAAAGCTGAAGTCCTGCACGACACGCCGGCGCTACACGCCGGCGCAAAGCTGAAGTCCTGCGCTACACGCCGGCGCAAAGCGCTTCAGCTAGTGCTAATCCTCCGGCGACTGGCGGCGGCCGGCGCTGCGGGTGGTCTTGACGGCGCCGCGGCGCTTCTTGGACGTGATTCGCCGCTCCCGCGCCGCCCGGCCCGGACGGGTCGGCCGCCGCTTCTTCGGCGCCTTCAGGGCGCGGCGCACGAGCGCAATGAGGCGATCCCGTGCCGCCTTCCGATTCTGCGGCTGCGTGCGGAAAGCGCGGCTGTCCATGACGATTGCGCCGTCGGCGCGCACGCGGCTGCCCGCCAGCGCGATGAGGCGCCCCTTCACGTCCGCAGGCAGCGACGAGGAGGCCACGTCGAAGCGCAGCTCGACCGCCGTGGCGACTTTGTTGACGTTCTGGCCTCCGGGTCCCGACGCGCGGATGAAGCGCTCCTCGATGTGGCGGTCGTCGATGGCGATGGTGTCGGTGACCTTGATCATGGGTCCTCGAAAAACAAGAGTACTATCTTAGACATCTTCTAAGGCCATGATCGTGGCACATCAAGCGAGTTTCTGTCGGTGAGCCTTAGAAGCTGTCTTAGGACGCCAGCACCACGACATGCCACTGGTTTCGTTCGACCACATCTCGCTGGCCTTCGGACACGTGCCGCTCCTCGAGGCGGGCACGCTCCAGATCGATGCGCGGGAGCGCGTGTCGCTCATCGGACGCAACGGCGCCGGAAAATCGACGCTGCTCCGCGTCCTCGGCGGCGAGCAGGGGCCCGACGCCGGAACGGTCTGGCGTCAGCCCGGGCTTCGGATCGCGAGACTGGCGCAAGACGTACCGCTGCCGCCACACGTCGCGGTCTTCGATGCGGTGGCCGAGGGACTTGGCGATCTGCGCGATCTCGTGACCGATTATCACCGGGCGGCGGTCGAGGTCGCCCGTGACGCGACGCCGGCCGCGCTCGACAGACTCGGGCTCCTGCAGCACGATCTCGAAGAACGCGACGGTTGGCGGCTCGAGCAGCGCATCGAGACCGTTCTGGCGCACCTGCGCATCCCGGCGGACGCCATCGTGGACACGTTGTCGGGTGGCTGGCGCCGCCGCGTGCTCCTGGCCCGGGCGCTCGTGGCTCAGCCCGAATTGTTGCTGCTCGACGAGCCCACGAATCACCTCGACATCGAGGCCATCGACTGGCTCGAAACGTTCCTGGCCGACTACGAAGGCGCCCTCGTCTTCGTGACCCACGATCGCGCGTTTCTCCAGAGACTCGCCACTCGCATCGTGGAGCTCGACCGTGGGCAGCTCACGTCGTGGCCGGGCGATTACGCCGCCTTCCTCCGCAGGAAGGAAGAGTGGCTCGCGAACGAGGCCACTCAGCAGGAGAAATTCGACAAGCGGCTCGCTGAGGAGGAGGCCTGGCTGCGCCAGGGTGTCAAAGCCCGACGCACGCGGAACGAAGGGCGCGTACGCGCGCTGATCGCGATGCGCGCCGAACGGGCGGCCCGGCGCGAGCGGCCAGGGATCGCGCGTCTCGACGTGGAGCAGGCGCAACCGTCCGGGCAGCTGGTCCTCGAGGCACGGGGAGTCTCGAAGTCGTTTCAGGGGACACCGGTCGTTCGCGCGTTCTCCGCGCGCGTGATGCGCGGCGATCGCATCGGCCTGATCGGCTCCAACGGATCGGGAAAGACGACGCTCCTGCGGCTCCTGCTCGGTGAGCTCCCCCCCGATGAGGGCGAGATCCGGCGGGGCGTGAACGTCGACGTCGCGTACTACGACCAGCAGCGCGAGCAACTGGATCCAGAGCGCACCGTGGCCGATACCGTCGCTGACGGCAACGACACGGTGACGATCGGCGGTCGCCAAACGCACGTGAACGGATACCTGCGCGAGTTTCTGTTTCCGGTGGAGCGGGCGCGATCGCTCGTGAAGACGCTGTCGGGCGGCGAACGGAACCGCCTGCTCCTGGCACGGCTGTTCACCAGGCCGGCCAATCTTCTCGTGCTCGACGAGCCCACCAACGATCTCGACCTGGAAACGCTGGAGATGCTCGAGGCGCAGCTCGTGGACTGGCCAGGCACGCTGCTTCTGGTGAGCCACGACCGCGTGTTTCTGGACAACATCGTGACGAGCACGCTCGCCTTCGAAGGCGGTGGGCTGATCCAGGAGTACGTGGGCGGGTACGAAGACTACCTGCGGCAACGGGTGAAGCCAGCCCCGGCCGGCGGCCCTGGCAGCCGTGCCCTTCCGGATCGTCGTCTCGCGCACTCGGAGAGGCGGCGGGCCGCGGCGTCGGCGAAGCTGTCGTATAAGGAGCGGCGCGAGCTCGACGATCTTCCGGCGTCGATCGACGTGCTCGAGAGCGAGCAACGAACGCTCGAAGCCGTTGTGGCGGCCCCGGATTTCTACAGAGAGCCCGCAGCGAGGATTGCCGGCGCGCTGGCGCGGCTCGAGGCGATTCGAGAGGAGCTGAACGGCCTGTACGAGCGATGGGATGCGCTCGACTCGCGCGCGACGTGAGACGGTGATACTCTTGAGGGGATCGGAAGTGACGGCCTCAACCCCTCACGGGAGGCTCCTTGCAAAAGTCCAGACCCACTCAGAACAAGCGGGCGCGCGAGCGCGCTAAACAGGAAAAACAGCAGCAGAAGGCGGCGCGCCGCCTCGAGTCGAAGAACCGGCGCCCCACACCGGGCGGCGGCCCGAGCGGGGAGGACCCCGACATCGCGGGTATTGTTCCCGGCCCGCAGGCGTCGCCGTGGGACGACGAAGCCTAGCAGCCCCAACGGGAAAAGGCGGCGGACGCGAGAATCCCCATCAGGCGCGTGACGATGTCGAGGCCGATCGGCCCGGCGCTTCTTGTATGGTGCGCGCTGGCGTCCGCCTGCAGCGGCCCGGCCTCGAGCCCGGCGCCCGCCGGGGCCTCCTCGCGCGCGACGCTCGCCACCCCTCCAGCGCGGCCGCAGTTGATGTTCGTCAGCGTGGCGGCCGACGACTCGCACCAACATCTGGCGATCGTGCCGCTTGGCGCGCCGGAGGGCGGCCGCTTCGTTGCCCCGCTCGCGTGCGACCGGATCTATTTTGCCGGAGCGCGCGGCATCTGCCTGGCCTCGTCGGCGAAAGGCGCCGAGGTCGAGCACTACGCCGACATCTTCAACGATCGCTTCGAGCCGACCTACCGGGTTCGGCTCACCGGTCCGCCGAGCCGCGTGCGCATCTCGGCCGACGGACGCCGCGCGGCCGCGACAGTCTTCGAGAGCGGACACTCCTACGCGCAAGAAGGGTTTTCGACCAAGACCACCGTGATCGATCTGTCCAGCGGAACGGTCGTCTGCGATCTGGAAGAGTTCGCGGTGTGGAAGGACGGCGATCGCTTTCACGCGAAGGACTTCAACTTCTGGGGCTTGACGTTCGAGCGCGACGGCAACGCGTTCTACGCCACGCTCGACACCGGCGGCGTCAGCTATCTCGTCAAGGGTGACGTCGATTCACGGCAGATGCGTGTCGTCCGCGCGGGAGTCGAGTGCCCGTCGCTGTCGCCCGACAACCGCTGGCTCGTGTTCAAGAAGCGAATCGGCTCGCGATCGCGCGGCTGGTGGCAGCTGGCGCGCTTCGATGTCGCCACCGGCGGGGAGACCGTCCTGGCGAAGGAAACACGCAGCGTGGACGATCAGGTCGAATGGCTCGACAACGACGCGGTGATGTACCACCTCACGGGTGCGGGCACGGCGGCGGACTTGTGGGTGCTTCCGGTCGACGGCGCCTCGTCGCCGCGGCTTCTGCTGTCGAACGCCTACTCGCCGGCCGTCGTCCGGTGACTCGTCTTCTCGAAATCGAGGTTCCACGTCACGCGTGTTCCGTCCTTGCGGAACGCGTCGGTCAGCAGCCGTATCCGCCGCCTCGCCTCGTCGAGATCGTCGTTATCGAGGTTGATGTTCAACAAGTCGATGTACCACGGCAGCTTGACGTCGGCGAGCACGTAGGTTTCGACAATCTCCCGCGCAATGGGCAGCGTCGTCGTCTTCGAGACGTCGTGGACATCGCGATTGCTCGCGCGCTTCAGCTTGTCGTATTCCTCGATGAGCAGCGTGCCGAACAGCTCGCGCGTCAATATGTCGCCAGGCTTCACGCCGATCGCGTCGGCGTCGGTCAGCGGCGCGCGCTTGTGGAGCCACTCCCAGAGGATGCTCAGGCGGATTTCGCCCGTCGCCATGTCTTCCATCAGGTACAGAATGTCGTCGTTGCCGAAGAAATCCGCCGGCTTGAGCGCCGCCGCCTGGAGGCCCCGGCCGAACGCGTTGCCGTATTGGAGCGCGACGCTCAACAGATCGCGGGCGCCGCGAATCGTGCGCGCGGCGGGCTCGAGTTGCAGCAGGCCACTCGCGTCATCGGCGGTGTAGCTCAGTCGCGGGAACCGACGGCCGAGCTGATTCTCTTCTCCGACCTTTTCCCACACGGGCCGGACGATGTGGACCATCTTCCAGTGGGCGACCCATTTGCCGCTGGCGCCCTCGCGCTGCTCGCGCTCGGCGCCCGCGACGGCCCGCCGCATCGAGTCGGCCACGCCTGAGGCCGATCCGACGGGGATGTTCGTCTCCATGCCGCCCTGCCAGAGCGAGTACTGCCCGCGCGTGTCGGGCGTGTTGGAGGCGCGCCGCACGCGGTCCTCGTAGTTCCGCATGTAGCCGTACGTCATCGTGATGGCGTCGATGTTCGGGTTGATGAATCCCGGGTCCCACGCCATCGAATCCGAGACGCTGTTGATGTAGTCCCACCGGCCGGTATTGAAGCCGACGAAGTGCGCGCCGAGCGCCGCCCGAATCTCCATCAGCTGAAAGCACGTTTCCAGCTGCTCGACCAGCACGTACACCTTGATCGCTCCCGCGGGGAGCGCCAGGTGCGCCTCGAGCGCGTCGAGGATGTCGCTCCAGAGCGCCGCTTCCTCGGCCGTCTGAATCTTCGGGAGATAGAAGACGAACGACGAAGCGGAGCGCCGGAGCGCGGCGTGGTTGTTCACGATGAAGAGCGCCGCGTCGGCAATGGACGCCGAGAAGCCCTCGCCGCCCGCGTGGCGGATGTGACGGTCGTCCAGGTGAAGGCCCCGCGCGCGGAAGATCTTCGTGGTGAAGTCCAGCTGCTTCACCCAGTCGCTGATGATGGGCCGCCCGAGGAACCCTTGCGCCCAGCGGTTCATCTCGCCGGCCACTCCCTCGGCGACCTTCAGAAAGAGCGGGTCGCGGTGGATGGCCAGCTTCAGGCTGCGCTGGTTGTCGAGCGACATCGTCGACACCTGCCCGAGCGCGTCCTCGCCGTCGAACATCCAGCCGTCGGCGCCCGACAACAGGGCGTAGGCGACATTTCGGATGCTCACCTCAATCGCTGAATCGGGCCTGGCGGCCGGCCCCGTGCCCTGAATCCATTGGCGGCGAAGATCGCCGGGAATGGGGCTGCCGGTAAACGTGCCGTCGCGTGCCTCCTGAACACGAATGCGCGTCCGGCCGATGAAGGCGTCGGGCTTGAGAAAGTCCAGGGGTTGCCGGTTCCGTGCGCGCGCGGCGCGCCGCTCGATGCGGGCGGCCATCACCGCGCGACGATCGGCGTCGAATCCGGCCAGCGCTTCGAGCGCCGACACGGCCTGGGGGGTATAGACGTCCGCGTAGGCGGTCCGCAGGTTGCCACGTATCTCGAGACGGCTCATGTGGGGACTTTACCCCAAGGCGTCGCTATTTGTTGAGATGAGGTGACCGTCAGGGGGTCGAGCGTCGCCTGGCCGCCTCCGTGTCGAGATCGGCCATCACCCCTTCGTAGCAGGACGGGCAGATGCCGTGGCTGAACTGCGCGTCGGAATGCTGGACGACGTAGCTGTCCACCTGCTCCCAGTAGTTCTTGTCGGATCGAATGCGCTTGCAGTAGCTGCAAATGGGCAGAAGACCGCTCAGCTGCTTGACGTTGGCCAGGGCCTCCTGCAGCTCGGCGACGCGTGCCGCCAGGTGTTCCTGCAGCCTCGCGACGCGCATGCCGACGTGGACGCGGGCACGCAGTTCTTCGAGGTCGAACGGCTTGATGAGATAGTCGTCCGCGCCGGCCTCGAGGCCCGAGACCAGGTCGGCGCGGCCGCTGCGCGAGGTGAGCAGCATCACGTACAAGTGGGCCGTTCGCTCGTTGGCGCGAATGCGCCGGCACAGCTCCACGCCGTCGAGCGTGGGCATCATCCAGTCGAGAACCGCGAGCGACGGCGGGTCCGGCGTGTTGATCGCCTCCCAGGCGTGTGCGCCGTCGCTGACGACGGCCACGTCCAGTCCCCAGCCCGAGAGCATTCGCGCGAGCATCGTCGTCGCTGTTCGGTCATCGTCCGCCACCAGCACTCGCATGGGCGTGATCCTCCGAGGTGATTGGAAACGCGCTCTCAACAGGATAGCGGAGGCAGAGCCGTGGCATATACTTAATGGTCGTTCTTCTTTCGCGGAATCTTCATGAGGGTGTCGAAAGTGGTCGGCGGCGGCGTCCTGGCGGTGTCCGTGCTGACGGGCGGGTGCGCCGGCAGCGCGCGGGATCCAGAGCCGGCAGGGGAGGCGCCGGCCGCCGCGGCGGCGTCTGAAGCCACGGGAGCCGCGGCGCGCATGGTGGTGGGCAAGGCGCCGGCCGCCGTGAACGGCATGCCATCGGTGGTGGTGCTCGAGCCACAGACGCCGCGCGAGTTTCCCCCGCTCGACGGGCGGCCGCTGATGGATCAGGTCACGCAGACGTTCGTTCCCGCCGTCCTCTTCGTCCGCACCGGCCAGCCGGTTGATTTCATGAACAGCGACGATGTGCTGCACAACGTGCGGGTGCGCGAGGAGGCCACGAAATCAGGGACGTTCAATGTGGCCATTCCCACCGGACAAATCTATACGCATACGTTCGAGCGCGACGGCTTCTACGATGTCGGCTGCGACATCCATCCCGGGATGGCGGCTCAAGTGATCGCGACCTCGTCGCCGCACGCGGCGCTGGCCGACGCCCAGGGCAACTTCTCGTTCGAGGGCGTCGACCCGGGCGCCTACAGAGTGACGATCTACAGCGGTACCGAGCGGATCGAGAAGACGATCGAGGTCACGGGCCCGGTGACAACTGTCGGCGGGTCATGAAGCAGCGCAACGCGATCTAGAAGCTGAAGAACAGGATCAGGTCGATGCCAGCGCGCTCGGTTCTGCGGAACGGCGCGCGCGCGTTCAGCGTGGCTGCGTCCGAGAAGGTCGCCCGAACCCGCAGAATCCGCGAGAGGTAGTACTCGAGCGTCGCCTCGTCGTATTCGTCGGGCCCGAACTGGCGGCTGAAGCGCGCGACGAGACCAGGCGCGATCTCGTCGCCGATCGTCACGCGCGGACCCGACGACAGCGGGCCGGCGGGCGCCTCGATTTCCAGAATGTCGAGCCCGAGCGACCGTTCCAGGGCGCCAATCAGCGGCGCCGCCAGAAATCCAGCGGCGATCGTGCCGGCGCGGATGGCCAACTGCTGCTGTTGGAGCCCCGACAGCTGTGTGGTCGACGTACCAAAGACGATGAGCGACAGGACGTCGGAAGGCTCGAGCGGCGGCGTGCTGGTGAGCTGAAGTTCTGGAGTGCGCAGCGGTCCAAGAATCGACACGTGTGTGACGACGCCGCTGATGATCCGATCGACGGTCACGTACAGCTCCGGGTTCAGATCGCCCGTGAAATTAATCGAGCTCGACGGATCGATGTCGAATCGACGTCCCTGAAAGCTGTAGGTCCCGGTGACCGAATCGAGCGACCCCGTCACGTACATCACGTCGCCAGGATCTTTGTAGAGATAGAGGTCGCCGATCGCGCGCAGATTGATGCTGCCGAGACCGAGCGGGGTGCCCGGCGTCACCTGCACTTCCTCGCCGGTCAGGCGAAGCGTGCCCGGAACGCGAAGCTCGATGCCCAATCCCAGGCGGTCCCACGGATTGAGGGCGGCGACGACGTCGATGTCGAAATCCACGGGCGGTGGCGTGGCCTCGATTGCGTAGGGGCGGAAGAGCGTACGGTCGAGAATCTCGTCGACCTTCAGCTCGCCGCTCGCGACCGTGAGCGCCCCTTCAAGCTGCGGCGACTCCGCCATGCCGCGCAGCCTCAGTTGCGCGTCGATTTCCATCGTGCCGAACTCGTTCCGGAGCACCTCGAAACCTTTCGCGGTGGCGTCGATCTCGAGATCACCCACCCGCAGCTCGTGCGTGCCGAGGCTGCCGCGAACCTCCAATGGCCGGCCGCGGCTGTCTTCGACGTGAAATGCCTCGACCGTCAGCCGGTCGCTTCCGAGGCGCAGCGCGGCCTGGCCGTTCTTGTAGCGCACCCCAGTCGAAGCGACAGCGAAGGAGGCGTCCTCCACGTTGACGGATCCGGCAAAATGCGGGTCCTTGCTCGTGCCAATCACGTTGACGTCGAAGCGAAGCGTTCCCGTCACGTCGCGTACGACCTCGGTGATGCCTTCGATGAGCCCGAGGTCGACGGAGCTCGAGGCGACGGCGATGTCCATCGGCTGCTCCGGGCGCCGGGCATCGAACAGACCGAGCGGGACTCTTCCCGCGGCCGTCAGCCAGATGCCGGGTGCCTGGTCGAGTCGCACGTCGACCGTCAGCGCCTCGCCCGCGTAATCCACGCGGCCTGCGAGCTTCTGGTACGGCAGCTGCCGAACGCGCCCGTCGATGATGGCAATGGAGGCCGCCACGGTCGGACGGTCGCGCGTGCCGCTGAGCACGGCCTCGGCATCGACGAGGCCGCCGTAGCGGGACGGCTGCTCGCGAGTCAGGGTGTCGAGGGAGACGCGCGAGGCCGTGGCCCGCAGCGCCCCCGTTCCGTCGCTCCGCCAGGTGCCGAAAAGCGTAATCCGCTGGTCGGCAGCGTTGGCGTGCTCGAACGTCATCAGCCCGACCGCCACGCCGGCCTCATCCCATGCCACGCTCGGGGCCAGAGGCGTCTCGGTGAGCCGCCAGGCCGACTCGTGTACGGCAATCGTCAGGGCCGACACATCGAGCGATCGGCCGTCAGGATTGAAGAGCATCGCCCCCGTGAGATGACCCGATAATTGCTCGCTCCGCTTGACGGCGAGGTCGAAGCCGAGCCGGCGATTCTCGTAGGTGACCGTGCCAGCGACAGCCTCCAACGGCTGCCCGGAGACGTCAATCGCCGACGCGCGTCCCTCGACGCGGGCCGTTAGGCGAATGGGCGCCTCCGGCGGAATCGTCACGTCGTACGACGCCGTCGTCGTCTCGACGCGAATGCCTGAGGCGTCGAGCCGATCCAGTGTGCCCTCGCCAACGAGGCGCAGGGCGTTCGGCGGACCGGTGAGCACGCCATGCGTGACGAGCGTGCCTGGAATGGTCCGTCCGACAACCTCGCCAAGCGCGCCGAGATCCGCACGGGCGACGGAGTAGTCGAATTGCGACGATGCCGCCCGGTCGAAGGCGATCGTGCCCGAGCCGACGGCGGTGATGGCAGGCCCGGCGACATCGACGCCCGCCACGGCGAGTGCGCCGTCGCGCAATCGGCCCGAGAAGCTGCCGCGATCCACCCGGACACCCCGCACCGTCGAGTCCTGAACCGCAAGCGTCGCGTCGATGTCGTAGTCGGCGAGCGTCGGGGCTCGCACCAGCAGGTCGCGGACCTGAAACGCCGCTCGTCCCGAACCGGACAACGACGCGGTGAAGCGAGGATCGTCGAGCGCCAACGCCGGATCGATTCGGTCCACGCGACCGTCGTATCCGGCGTCGAGGCTTCCCTCGGCGACGCGAAGGTACACGTCGGCATCGGTCAGCAGGCCGCCGAAGAACGTGCCGCGATCCAGATGGCCGGCGGCGTCGAGCGCCATCGACGAGGGCGTGGTGCCTCGGCCGTCTACGCGAAACCGCCCCGAAAGGGAACCGGCGTACCGGGTCTGCTGCATCCACCCGACGCCAAGGCCCCGGCCGAGGCGGTGCAGATCGATATCGCTGACGTCGCCCACTCCTGTGTATCGAAGCCCGGGCGGCGACGTGTCGACCGATCCCGTCGCGCCACCGTCGAGCCTCGCGCCGAGAAATTCCGACGGGGCGAACGTCGCCTGGCCCCGAATGAACGGGGACGAGAACTGGCCGGCGACGTCGTAGGCGAATGTGAGGAGGCTGTCGACGTGGGGCACCGGAACGGGCGCCGGCAGACGTCTCAGGTCGATCTGTTCGACGCTGCCGCGAAAGCGGAACGCGTACGGTGCGGCAAAGGCGATCGTACCGGTCGAGATCTGCACCCGGGCGCCGTACGCGGAGGCGGATCCTTCGGCAATCCGCACTTCGTTCGAGACGACCGTGCCCCTGGCGCGAACCTGGTCGCCTTCGTACCCCAAGTACGCGGCGTGCGCGCCGGTGAAGCTGTACGGGCCCGTCGGTGCGTGCCCGAGATTCAGGGCGAAGTCGAAGACGACGCGGCCGGAAATATCCGATGGGCGGTTCGCGCGATTGAGCCAGCGCGCCAGGTCGAGGCGCTCGAGATCTATCGTGCCGGCGCCGTGCCAGCCGGGCACGGTCGTGTCGAGCACGAGCGGTCCTCGAACGTGGCCGCCGTTCGACCGCAGGTTCAGATCGGCCTCGAGCCTGGCGAGCGGCCCCGTGAGCTTCACCTCGAACGCGGCGTCGACGGCGATGTTCCTCAGGCCCGTGAGAATGCCGGCCCATTCCTGAAAGGCGAAGCGCTCGGCGCGGACCTGCAGGTCGAGAACCGCGGGCTTGCCTCCACGGGTGATGCGCCCGTCCAGCGTGAAGGCGCTCCGCGGCGTGTGGACCACGAGCTGCGTGAACGCCAGCCCCGCATCGCCGGTCTCGATCGCGCCTGTCAACCCATCGACGGTCAGGTCCGGGCCGCTGCCGGTCCACGACATGTCGGAAAACGTCACACGTCGCGTCGTGCCGTCGTCGTCGAACGACAGCCGGCTGTTGAGCGCAGCGAAACGCGTCGGCATACGTGCCGCGCCGAACGCCAGCGGAGCGCGCAGCTCGACGACGCCATCCGTGACATCGATGGACCGCAGATGGAGGGGCCGGCGTGGTCCGGCCCGGGGCTCGCGGGCGGCGTCACGCCGCACGAGTGCGGTCAGATCCCAACGCCCGTCTGGCTGACGCCCGGCGGCGATACGCGGCCGCAGGAGGCGAAGGCTGCGAATGGACGTGCCGCCATCGAAGAGCTCCCGCAGGCTGTAGGTGAGCGCGACGCGGTCGATGGTGACGAGGGCTCGGCCATCGCGCGAGAGGCGGACACCCTGGAGCTCGACGCCGCCGACGAGCGATCCCGTGACGGCGTCGATCTCGAAAGAGGCGGTCAGATAATTGGAGGCCTGCCGCACGATGAGGAGGCGCAGCTGATTTCTGCCCCAGCCGGTTTCGAGCGCGCCGGCGATGAGCGCCACCAGCAGCGAGAGAAGGGCAAGCGCGTAGAGAACACTTCGACCGAGGATGGCGACGATGCGGTGGCGGCGCGAAAGTGACATGCGTCTGAACAGCTCGCGGCCGCTGGCCCGTGGCGGCGGCGACCGGCTCTTTAAGTACTATAGCGGGAACCTTCTGTTCGACATCTTCTAAAGCCGATATCCATGGAATGAGGCAAGTGTGCGGCTTTAGAAGATGTCCTAGTGCGGCGGCGAAGCGGCCGCACTACGATCTATAATCGCGCGTTCTCCGCCATGCACGTCTCGCGACGCTACGTCATCAGCGGGCGGGTCCAGGGCGTCGGGTTCCGGTACTTCACGCAGGACGCGGCGGTCCGCGAGGACGTCTGCGGGTGGGTGCGGAACATGGCCGATGGACGCGTGGAGGTCGAAGCGGAGGGCGAGACCGAGGCCGTGCAGCGCTTCGAGATCCGGGTGAGATGTGGCCCGCCGGGGGCGCGCGTCGACGGCGTCGAGACCACCGACCGTGGGGTCGGAGTGGTGTCTGACCCCACTCCGGCCCCACGCCGCAGGAACACGGGATTCGCGATTCGATAGATCGCGAGATAGCCAAGGAGCCATGGTCGACCTCAAGAGCAAGATCCGCCACGTTCCGGACTTTCCGAAGGCCGGCATCCTTTTTTACGACGTCACGACGCTGCTCAAGGACGCTGAAGGGTTTCGCGCCGCCGTCGACAGCCTGGCGGAGCCCTTCGAGCATCAGGGTATCGACCTGGTGGTGGGCATCGAGAGCCGCGGCTTCATCTTCGGGTCCGCCGTCGCCGACCGTCTCGGCGCGGGCTTCTCGCCGGTCCGGAAGCCGGGCAAGCTGCCATCGAAGACGACCCGCGCCAGTTACAGTCTCGAGTACGGCACCGACACCCTCGAGATTCACGACGATGCGGTCGCAACGGGGCAACGCGTGCTCATCGTGGACGATCTGCTGGCGACGGGCGGAACGGCGAGCGCGACGACTCAGCTCGTGAAGCGGCTTGGCGGCCACGTCCACGCGCTGGCGTTTCTCATCGAGCTCGAGGGCTTGAACGGACGCGGAAAGCTCGACGGGGAACGCGTCCACGCCGTGCTGAAGTATTAGATAGATTAGAACCCATCAAAACCCCTAACCATTCTTTTTTGTGATTTCGTGCTTTCGTGGCGCCCGGCGTTTGTGAGATAGCTCATAGTCTGCGAGCGGGTGGCGAATCGCGGTGTTGATTCTCATTTCAGCCGGCATCGTGGCCGTCGCGGTTGTGGGCGTCGGGCTGCGCGTTGCACATGAGCTGACCGCTGCGCACCGCGAGCTGGCGCGCACGCGGTCGCTACAGCTGATCAGTGTGTTTGCGCCCGGGATTGCGGCGGCGGCTGACGATCCGCGCGCGCTCCTCACGTGGCAACCGCTCGCGTCGACGGCCCGCCATCTGTTTCCTGCGGAGTTCGCGGCGATCGATGGGGCCGGCGGCGGGCGATTTCCGTTCACGACCGAAGAGATCGAGGCGGCACACGCGCGATGGTCCACCGACTGGCTTGCGTGGGAGCGGTCGCACGACGCCGCCTACAAGCTCAAGGCGGCCGAGATCGAGCGCGAGCTCGCTTCGGGCGGCACGACCGCGACGCGGGCGCGTCTCGAGGCCGTCGAGCGCGAGAAGATCGATCTCTATCAACAACGGTACAGCGAGTACGTTCGAGTGAGCAAAGCGCTGTACGGCCTGACCAAGTGATGGGTCACTTCAGAACGGCGTAGACCGCGTCGCCATCCGCGACGACCGAAAATACCGGGAGTACTCGAGGGGGGAGCAACGCAGCCAGCCGGGATGCCCCGCCCGGGAATTGTGTCGCGAGCCACTCGGACGGGACACTAGAATCTCGCGAAGCTCAATGGCCGACGCCTTGATCGACGCCGACGTGAATCGTTCCGGACGAGGACGCGCCGGCCCGGTGTCGAAGTACGTGCTGTGGGCGTCGCTGGCGCTCGGATGCGCACTATCGCTGGTCGTGTCCTACGGCATCGCGACCCAGTCGATCATCCTCGGGTCGGGCGAGGGTCGCTGGGTGTACGGATACCTGCAACCGTTCACCGCCAGGCCGCTGATTGTTTCGCTGCTGGTGAGCCTCGTCGGCTGCGCAATGCTAGCAGCCATGCCTGAAATTCGAGCGGCCCGCCGCGAGTGGTGGCTCGTCGTCGCCTGGCTGTTGGTCGGCTTGGGGCTGCAGGCGGCGCTTCGATCACTCACGCCGTTTTCCTTCGAGCGCATGTTCGCCAGCGACGGCGCGAACTCCTTCTTCAGCGTCTCTGGACGTTACTACGTGTCCACGGTGCTCGGCGACTTCGATCGTGTTCGCGCGTATTGGCCGCTGCACGCCCAGAGCAACATGCCAGGGAAGCTCATGCTCGTGTACGCGCTCAGGAACATTTCACAGCGTCCGGACGTGCTCGCCTGGCTGGTTGTCGTCGTGTCGAATCTGGGCGGAGTGCTGCTGTACGTCTTCGTGCGCGACCTGTTCGACGATCGCCGGATGGCCCTGTTTTCGCTTGTGCTCTATCTGTTCGTGCCGGCAAAACTCTTCTTCTTTCCATTGTTGAACACTGCCACCCCGGTCATCGTGCTGGCGTGCGCCTGCCTGGTCCATCGATGGCTCCTGACGGGCGGTTCGGCGTACGCGGCGCTCGTCGGCGTCGCCCTGTACGGACTCGTCTTCTATGAACCGCTCCCGCTGGTGATGGGGTTGCTCTTCGCCGCCCTTGCGGCTCGAGCGATGTGGCGGGGTGACATCGCCTGGCGGAGGTTTCTCGCGCAGGGTGGTCTCGTCGTGCTCGCCTTCGTGGCGACGTTTGCCTTCGTCCGCGCATGGCTCGGCTTCGACCTGATGAGCGCGGCCCGGCAGATCGGCGCTCACGCGGTCGAGTTCAATACCGCAGCGGGCCGCCCGTACTCGATCTGGGTTCGCGAGAACCTGCGCGAGTTCCTGTTCGGCGTTGGGATCTGTCAGGCTGTGCTGTTCGCGGCGGCGCTCGGCGACGGCCTGGCAGCCCGTGGTGAACCTCTGGCGTCGCACCGAGACGGGCCAGGCGCCCCGCCGGCAGGACGCGGGGGGCCGCTAGGCCGGCCGAACGGCTTGCAGGGCCGCCTGATGCAACCGATCACCGTCTTCTGCCTGAGCCTGCTCGCCGTTGTCCTGGCGACCGACCTCATCGGCGTGAACCGCGGCGAGGTGATCCGCCTCTGGATCTTTCTCGCGTGTTTCGCGCAGATTCCCGCCGCCTACGTCTGCGCCCGTCTGGAAAGCCGCGCCGCTCTGGCGATGGTTCTCGCGACGACCGTGCTGCAGGGCGCGCTCGGCACGGCGATGATCGGCTTCATCCTGCCGGGCTGAAGCCGGACGCGAGCGTAAACACCACTTGTCACTCAAGGTGAGGCCGGACGGACACATACTCGTCGGCGAACCGCACATTCTTCCAGGGGCGCGGGAAACCCCATCTACGGCGGCTGGTCGGCGGCATGCCGCAGATCCGCTGCCCATGACGGACCTGCGGCGGATTTCGGCGCCTCCGATGGGGTTTCCGGTCTGAAGCCCAGTGTCGCGCCGCTCGCAACGTTCGCTGCCGCAGCACGTGTCCGTCCGGCGCGCCTCTGTAATCTGTTTTATGGGCGATCTCTGATCGTCGTCTTCGCGCCGTCGTGCTTCTTGGGGTCTTCGTCTTTTTCGTGTTTTCGTGTTTTCGTGGCCTATTTCCGACGCCGACTGTACAGCTCGAACTCAGGACCGGGACGGGTGAGGCCCTCGAGTCCCGCCAGCGGCAGGTAGAAGGCATCCTGCTGGTCGTACGTTCTCTCGGTCGACGAGTCCACCTGTATCGGGAATCTCCGCGCGAGCTCGTACCGCTCCGCGAGCACACGCTCGAGCGACGGAGGCACGGCGCTGTAGAGAACCAACGGGGATCGCTGCACCAGGATCCAGTCGGGATCCTCCGACTGGAACAGCCCGGTGCCGGCGTCGTACCGGGCCGTGCGAACGTCGACCCGTCGTCCGTCCACCACAAACGGCGCATGGCCGTACGCTTCGCCCGATTGATAGACGAGGCTGTTCGGCGCGAGTATCCCGACAAGGGCGCGCGCGGTCACGATGCGATTGTCCGTCGTGCCGAGCAGGCCATCGAGCAGCACGGTTTTGTACGCGGTCGGCGCGGCCACCGCGATCGTTACTGCAGCGATCAGACCTCGGCGAGACGCGGCCGACCTGCCGCGCGTCAGCATCCGCGCGGCTTCGACGGTGAGCCATGCCGCGCTGATACACAGAAAGGGTACGACCGGAATGATGTAGCGGGCGAATACACCGAGACCTCTGCCCGCGACCAGGTAGTATGCGATTGGGAAAGCGACAACGACCGCGCAGTCGCGGAAGCGCAGCGTCAGCAGCGCCAGCATGCCGGCCGTGCCGGCCAGAAAGATCGGCCACCCCACGGCCGCAGGAAGGACGATTCGAGCGTAGTACCACCATCCCTGACCGAGCACGATGCCATGGCCCTGCATGACCATGCTCTGTGTCGCGCGCACGTCGCTGACGAACCGGCTCCAATCGATGAGAATGTAGGGTGATGTCGCGAACAGCGCGAGCATCATCGCCCCGCTGAACACGAGCGACGCTCGGACCGCTCGTCCTCGCGCGTTCTGGCGCTCACGTCGTTCCTCGAGAAACCGCTGGACGAGCGCGACGGCAAACGGAACCAAGATACCCAGGCCGTTGTACTTGGTCGAGGCCGCCAAGCCTCCCACGATGCCGGCTGCCAGGACGTGGCGAAGCGCCCCGGTCTGCCTCCAGCGCACGAGTGCCAGCACGGCCAGCACGACGAGGGCCGTCATGGTCACGTCTGTGACGCCAAAGTGCGAGTCGCGAACGTGAAGAAAGCAGACGGCCAGGAACAGCGCGGCCACGATGGCGACCGTGTCGTCGAAGACCCGTCTGGCGATAGAGTGCACCCACCACACGGTCATCACACCCATCAGGGCCGACATCCCGCGCGTGATGTAGATGAACGGCGAGATGTCGACGCGACGGCTTTCCGCAAACGCGGCGAGCGTGGCGTAGCCGGTGAACGGTCGCGTGATCGCGAAGTACACGACGTACATCAAGGCGACCGCGTACGGAAACAACGTGGGCCATTGCAAGAAGGGCGGGCGCAGGTCGCCCGTCAGAAATCCGACCGCCGGCCCGGCGATCTGCGTTTCGTCCGGGCGCGCGTTGACGAATGGAATGCCGAATCCGATCCCCCACACACGGGCGGCCAACGCGACGAGCAGCACGAGCGCGAGCCGTTGCGCCCGGTTCACGACCCCTCGACCCGGCGGTACGCGACGCTCCCGTCCGCACCGATGGTGGCCTCCCACGGCGAGCGGCGATCGATACGGCCGCCGAGCACCCCATAGAGAAACTCGGGATCGGCGGTCGCCGGGAGGGCGAAGTCGGATCGAATTGCGCGCATCGGCTGGCCTTGATTTTTGATCTTGCGCGAGGCGTCGACGAGCACTCCATATTCCGGCATCCGGTGCATCGTGGCCGCGAAGCGCACTCTCGCCGGAACGAGTGCCAGGGCCCCGATGAACAGAGCCAGGCCGAGGACTCGGACGACACGAGGTGACGGCACGGCGGTGGCGGTCAGCACAATCGTGAGGACGGCGGCCGGCATCAGCGACAGATAGTAGTAGTGGTCCAAGTCGTCTAGGAACATGGAGTAACCGATGATGGCCGCCACCTGCGGCACCAGCGTGATCGCCAGCAGCGAAGGGTCGCGACGATACCGGAACGCGAGAATCCCGCCGCACGCCAGAAGGATCCAGGTGGCGATAGGAGCTCGCCAGGGAGACACTTCGATGAACTCGAACGCGCCGGCGTAGCCGGCGACGCTTTTGGAGATCTCAGGTCGATCGGATCCCGAAAGGATTCGTCCGACGCTGCCCGAAACGGCTCCCATGGCACTGTCGCCGAATCGGTTCGACACCTGGTGCGCCAGGTAGGGCAGCTGAAGGAGCGCGACGGCAACCACGATGACCGCCGCGTTGCGCTTCGCGAGGCGCCAATCTCGTCGAGCGAGAGGGTCCGCGAGACATGCGGTGAACACGCCGACCGTCACGAAGATCGCGCCCGTATACGCGTGCACGGCGCTCCACGCTACCGCGGCGGTCAGCGCGGCGCGAGAGGCCGATCCGCGGTGCCAGCCCAGCAGAACGAGCGCGGTCGCGGCTTTCGCGAGCGCTGTTCCCATCGTGGGATTCCAGACGAGCGCCGACAGGCACAGGTCGTAGCCGGCCGTCGCGACCAGCACGATCGCGGCCAGGGCGATCCCAAGCGATTCGGTCCGGCGCCAAATCGCGGTGAGTAGAAGCGCGTCGGCCCCGGACTGCAGGACGGCTTGTCCGATGCCGCCCGCATGCGGCAGGTTCTCGAACCACGGTCCCACGGTGACGCGAATCGCCCAGAGAATCCAATAGAAGGCGGGCCCGATCGTGTAGCCGCCGACGTGCGTGGCCGGTCCGACGAGCGGCAAGTCGGGGAACGGGCCCAGGGCGATCGACCAGTCCCGGATCTGGTCCCTGAGCATCCAGAAATGCGTGCTGATTCCGTTGACGCGAACTGTGAGCGTCGACGTGAATGCGAGAGTCGCGACCGCCAGGCGTAGCAGGCCGATCCGTTGAAACAAAAGCGCTACCACGGAGTCAGGTCGCGGCCAATGGTAGGGAGCTGCGACAGCGCCGTCAACTGAATCCCCAATCCTGCGCCCTGCCCATTGTCAGTTCCAGTTCGCAAGACGTGCCGGTCCTCAGATCCTCAACTCCTCAAATCCTCCGGTCTCGACCGCCCCACTGGTTCGTCGATCTCACCGCTCCGCGCCGCGGCCATTCTGCCAAACGCTGGATTGATTTTCATGAGATTTCGCGAGCTGAGGTGCGCCGCTCTCCCACGACGCGCGGCGCTTCGGTCCAGCGGTCGTTCGGGCTCATTTGGTCGGCACCAGCCGTTTCAGCTCCTCTAGCCAGTTCTGCACGACCGTGAGGACGAGAGGGCCCGCCGGCGATCGCGGCTCGGAGATCGTGATGAAATGCCGACCATCGAGCGACACGTCGTAGTTGGCGACCCCGATGGCCGCCGAAGAGGCGGACCAAGACGGGTCCTCGAAAAGGGCGCGCGGTTGACCGAGCGAGGAAGCCGTCCCGATATCGACGGGCACGACCATCATCCGATTCCCTTCGCGATAGAAGAGCTCCCGTCCGTCGCGGGACCAGACCGGCTCGCGACCGCCGCCGGTTGATACCGGCCGCTCACCTCCAGGACCCGGATACGGCCGCAGATACACCTCATCGCGGCCGGAGGAATCCGAGACGTACGCCATCCAGCGCTGATCGGGAGAAAAAGACGGCGCGCGCTCGTTGAAGCGTGTCACGAGAAATGGTTTCGGCTGGGGATCGTCGCCCTGCTCGAAGACCCACAGATCCCTCTCCGTGCCACCGGGAAACTGGAAGAACGCGAGAGCTTTCCCGTCCTTCGACCAGGACCCCGGCACCATGAGGTATCGCCGGGTCAGAATGGAAGCGAGCGGCTCACTTCCGTCGGGACTGGCCCAGTCCAGCGTGACTTCCGGAGGAGCGTTTCTGCGGTTCAGTGTCAGGCGCCGGCTGTCTGGCGTCCAGGCTGTGATGGGCGGCGGGGGATCGAAGCCGCGATCGCCGGATGTCATCCGCGTTCGCCTCCCACTCTCGAGATCGAGGATCCAGACATCGAGGCCGATGCCGACCGCGAGTCGCCGGCCGTCTGGCGAGAGCCGCGGAAAGGAATAGAGGCCCCGGTCGTCCACAACCGTCGTCCCGCGCCCGTCGCGAGTCACCCGCTCGAGGGTCCTCTCGCGCCCTCTGAGGTCGCTCGCCGGGGCATACACGAGCAGTCCACCCGTCGACACACCGAAGCTCGCCAGTCCGGAGCTTGGTTCCGCGCGAAGCCCTTCCAGAATGCGGAATGGCGATCCGGTCGCTTGGAGACGCCCGGTGGCGAACGGGACCGTCATCAAGTTGCCGTCGAGGATGTAGACGAGGTGACCGGTCGCCAGATACCGCGCGTGGTAGCCCTGCTCGACGATCGTGTGTTGCTCGCCGGTTCGCAGCGAGAGCACCGCGATGCGACCCTGTTCGAAGCTCGGTTGATTCGTGATCGAAAAGATGACGGCGTCGCCCGCCGGCAGATGTTCCGGCCAGGCATGGCGGACTTCGCCGTCGCCCGCCGGGGGCACGGTCAAGCGCTGCGGTGTGCCGCCCGATGCGGCGATTCGATAGAGGCCGATCCCTTTTTCGGCTGCAGCCGAATAGATGATGGTCTCGTCGCTGCCCCACGAGCCTCCCAACACGACCGCGTCGGCGAGGGTGATCGGTGTTCCCCCCTGTACGGAAACCTTCTTGAGCTGGCCCGCGCGTCCGAAGAGGCCTTGCCCGCCCGTTACGCCGAAGAATCCGATCCACTCGCCATCGGGAGAGAAGAACGGGTGGTACGCATCCTCCGTGCCTCGCACGAGCCGGGGAACGGGATCGTCGAGCGCGCGAACGTAAAGCTGTCCGTCGGCCCCGCGGTAGACCAGACGGGTTCC
>Ga0156018_1067_pt1 | contig 26770 bp, 24 predicted proteins | sample RifCSPlowO2_02_FD_107672 | JGI IMG/M metagenome (GOLD analysis project Ga0156018, IMG submission 107672) | Acidobacteria bacterium RIFCSPLOWO2_02_FULL_65_29 | reverse complement strand
ACGAACGCCTGCTCGAAGATCTGTCGGACGGGTCCCACGTGCGGGTGAGCTACGATCGCGGAAAGCTGGAGGTCATGAGTCCGCTGCCCGAACACGAAGACTACGCACGGTTCATTGACGACCTGGTTCGCGCGTTGTCGGACACACTCGACCTGAAACTGGAGAAACGCGGATCCGCCACGTGGAAAAAGCGATCGCTCGCGAGAGGAGTCGAGCCGGACGCGTGTTACTACGTGCGAAACGCCGACCGCATCATTGGAAAGCGCACGATCGACCTCGAGTCTGACCCTCCTCCGGATATCGTGGTCGAGATCGACGTCACAAATGAGTCTTTGAGCAAGTTTCCCATCTACAGCGCCCTTTCCGTCCCGGAGATCTGGCGATACGACGGCAGGATCGCCCAGTTCTACGAGTTGGGCGTCGACGCGTACTGGGAAGTCTTGGAGAGCCCGTGCTTCCCCGGGTTGAAGCCGGCGACGCTCGCCGAGGCATTGGAGCAGAGCAAAACGGAGGGACAAACCGCGGCGCTCGCAGCGTTCCGCCAGCGGTTGCGCGCTTCGAGCGCTAGTTGAAACCAGGTGCGAATGCCATGACGGTGGCCGGATTGTCGCGGAGTGCCTGTCAGTATCCTTCGACGTCGAGTCCCGGTACTCGTCTGTAGTGCTCGACGTTGCTCGTGACGACGGGCATGTGATAGGCGAGCGCCGTCGCGGCAATCCAAAGGTCGTTGCCACCAATGAGACGGCCGTTGTCCCGCAGATAGCGACACGCGCGCCCGTATTCCCAGCTCACTTCAGGAGTCGACTGCAAGACGTAGAAGGGCCCCAGGAACGCCTCCCACCGGGCCCGGTCCGACAGCGACGTCCCCGCAGCCAGTTCCCCTGCCACCGTGAACGTCAGGTAGAGCCGTGCCTCGTCATGGGTCTCCAGAAATGCAACGGCCGTACCCGGCGTGCCGCGATTGTGCTCCCGTTCGAGATCGACGAGGAACGTGGTCTCGAGAATCAGCGAGCGGCCCACTTGTCCTCCGGTGGCGCGTCGAGCCGCTTGAGGGCCTCGATGCCGTCGAGCTCGTCATTGGAGAAATGGGAGAAATGCGGCCGTCCGGCGCGATGGAGATCGAGGAATGCTCGTGCCGTGATCGTGTCCTCGGGCCAAGTAGCCCGGAGCACCACCTCGCTGAACGACTCGTCAGGATAGCGCCGCGCGGCGCGGAGGCGCTCGTAGGCCTCCTTCTTCAGAGAGATCGTCTTGGTACTCATACTGTGCAATATGCACATTGCATGGTCAAGTTGTCAAGGAGCAGCTCTTCAGCCTTCTGCCCTCCGATTCGCGAGCAGCAGATAGGCCTCGCGCGCGTCGCGCCTCAATCCAATTGCCAGTGGAGCCGCCGCGACCGTCCTCGTGGCGGACCGCCTCCTCAGAGTGACTACCCACGGCGTCGCCGCGGCAGGAAGCCGCCGATCGGCCGTCCGCCCGGCTATAATCCGCCTGCCGATCGTCGAGTTGACCCTGAGTCCATGCCGCTAACCGCAGGAACGCGCCTCGGCCCGTATGAGATCATCGGCGCGCTCGGCGCGGGCGGGATGGGCGAAGTCTACCGCGCGCGCGATACGAAGCTCGACCGCGATGTCGCGATCAAGATCCTGCCGGAGGCGTTCGCCGCCGACGCTGAACGCGTGGCGCGTTTTCAGCGCGAAGCCAAAACGCTCGCTTCGCTGAATCATCCCAACATCGCCGCCATCTACGGCCTCGAGGACGCCGACGGCGTGCGCGCCCTCGTGCTCGAGCTCGTCGAGGGCCCGACGCTCGCCGATCGAGTCGCACAGGGCCCGATTCCGCTCGAAGAGGCCTTGCCCATCGCCGGCCAGATCGCCGAAGCACTCGAGGCCGCGCATGATCACGCGATCGTCCACCGCGACCTCAAGCCCGCCAATATCAAGGTGACGCCGGAGGGTAGGGTCAAGGTTCTCGATTTTGGGTTGGCGAAAGCGATCGGTCCGGCTGAAGCCGGGGCCGGCGGGTCTAAAGACCCGCACTACATCACTTCGCCAACGATCACTACACCGGCTATGACGCAGGCCGGAATGATTTTGGGCACAGCGGCCTACATGAGCCCCGAACAGGCGAAAGGTAAGCCTGTAGACCGTCGAGCCGACATCTGGGCCTTCGGCTGCGTCCTCTACGAAATGCTGACAGGCCGCCGCGCGTTCGAGGCTTCGACAGGCTTGGGCTCGCGCCGCCCTTCGATAGGCTCAGGGCGTTCCGAGCGAGTCGAGGGACGAGCTTCGTCGAGGGGCGAGGGCGAGGACATCAGCGAGACGCTCGCGGCCATCCTGCGCGCGGATCCCGACTGGCGGGCGCTGCCCACGGAGACTCCAGCGAATATTCGTACCCTGCTTCGACGATGTTTGGAGAAGGACCCGAAGAAGCGCGCGCCCCATATCAGCGTCGCCAGGCTGGAGCTCGACGAGACTCGCACCGACGCTCCCGTCGACTCGACGCCCGCGCCGGGCGCTCGTGCTCGAGCGGGAATCGCCGAGCGCTTCGCCTGGACAGCTGTCGGCGCACTGGTGGCGGCGGCCATCGGCTTCTTTGCGTGGACGCTGACCCGGAACGAGAGTGCTCCGCCCGTCGTACGCTTTCAGATTCAACCGCCGCCGGGAGAGATCTTCCCAGGCGCCGGCGGGGCGCCTCGATTTAGCGTCTCGCCCGACGGAACCTACGTCGCATACGCATCGGTCCTCGCGGGTAAGCGGGAGCAGCTCTGGCTCCGTCGCCTCGATTCGCTCGAGGCCAAGCCGGTTCGGGGTACTGAGGCGGTCTATGCGCGTGGCGAAGTCGTGCAGCAGCCGTTCTGGTCTCCGGATGGCCGCCACATCGGATTCTTCGACGGAGTCGACCAGAAGCTGAAGAAGGTCGACACTGAGGGCGGCCCCGTTCAAACGATATGCGAACTGGCCGGCAACAACTGCGGGGGAAGCTGGAACAGGGACGGCGTCATCCTGTTTGCCACCGTCGCCACCGACGGCATTCGGCGCGTTCCGGCGAGCGGCGGCAAACCCGAGCAGGTCACGACACTCGATGCGTCGCGCAAGGAAAAAACCCATTTGTGGCCCCAGTTTCTGCCCGATGGCCGCCACTTCCTGTACCACGCAGTGACCGCCGGCGGCGACCAGCCTGCTGTCTACGTCGGCTCGCTCGATTCGAGCGAGCGCACACGACTCGTGGAATCAGACGCGATGGCCGTGTTCGCGCCGTCCAATCTTGTGCTCTACGCGCGCGGCGAGTCGCTCGTCGCGCACACGCTCGATCTTGGCCGGTTCGAGCTGACCGGAGAGCCAACCGCTATCGTCGAATCGATCATACGGCCAGGCAACGGCAGAATCCCGGTCTCGGCATCAGAATCGGGCGTGCTGGTATATGCCGCGGGCGCCGTGAGTAACCTGGACCGATTCGAAACGATCTGGAAGGAGCGGTCCGGTCGATCGATCGAGGCGAGCGGGTCTGGTCTGGCGATAGCGGGGCCAGTAGGAACCCTGAGGCTCTCCGCAAACGGGAAACAACTTGCCTTCACGCGCGTTCCTCAGTTCGCGCCCGATGTTTGGGTGTACGACATCGAACGCGGCGTGCCCACTCGCCTGACGACGGATCCTGCGGGAGATTCCTTTCCGATCCTGTCGGCCGATGGATCGCGGGTCATTTTTCGTTCGAACCGGAGCGGTTCCGAAGGGCTCTACGAGAGACCGGTCTCAGGGGTCGTCCCAGAGCGTCTCCTGTTCCAGAGCGCCGTGCCCCTCGGGGGACAGTTGGTGGCCAACGACTGGTCACGCGATGGCAACTTCGTGGTGTTCGCGCACCCGCCCCAGGCGCGCAGCGATCTGTGGGTGCTGCCCCTGTCCGGCGACCGTAAGCCGTTTCCTTATCTGACGAGCTCGTTCTTTGAGGGACAGGCGGCGCTTCACCCTGACGGGCGCTGGCTGGCCTACGTGTCGGACGAGTCGGGCGCGAACCAGGTCGTTGTCCAGCCGTTCCCTGATCCTTCGACCGGCAAATGGCAGGTTTCGAGCGCCGGCGGATCGCGCCCGCGGTGGCGTCAGGACGGAGGGGAGCTCTACTACGTCGATGGGAAGAGCCGCATCGTCGCGGTCTCGGTCAGAACAGATGGTCGGTTCGAAGTCGGCGCCCAGACACCGCTCTTCGAAGCACAAGAACTGGGCAACCGGTCCTTCGACGTCACACCCGACGGCACGCGGTTCGTGCTGAGCGTCGAGCGCGTGTCGTCGACCCCTGTGTCGCTGACCGTGGCCGTGAACTGGAAGGGGGACCTGGGGAAGCACTAGAAGGGGGGCATCGGAATTTGAGGAGTTGAGGAGTTGAGGAGTTGAGGATCTAGCGCCAAATCCTCAAATTCTCAATTCCTCAAATCCTCAAATTTGCGTTCTTATTACTACGCGTACTTCGACCCTCAGCGGCGCCGCCTGTGGCCGGCGCACGCGGTAGCGGAGACGCGTGCCTTCGGCCACGCCCGCCGGCACTGAAACCCGCAGGGGATGGCGCACCAACTGTTCGCCCGTGCCACGGCACGCCACGCAGGGCTCGCTCCAGGTCTCGCCGCGGCCGCCGCACGTCGGGCAGGTGCCTCGAAGCGGAAGCTCGAGCGGCACGATGGCGCCTCGCCACGCGTCACGCGTCGACAGCGACAGGTGGGTCACGTGCGTATCGCCATCGCTGGTGTCTCCAGCGGCTTCGCCGAGAAACGCCTGGCGCACGCGTTCCATCATGTGGCCGACCGACGGGAAGTCGATGGCCACTTCATCGGCGAAGCAGTCGTTGTGTCGATCGCGCTCGCGGATCGCGGTCACTGCCGCTAACATAAGAGCCGCCTCGGATCCTTGTCAAGGCGGCGCGCCGATGTTAACGTGACCCTCACGAATGTCAGAAGACCCCGAAGGTCCCACGCGCGAATGTCCGCTCTGCGGCGGCACGATGCGCGTCAAGACCACGGAAACCGTGGTGCTCGTGCCGGGCAATCCCAAAGGGACGGCGAAAACGTCCAGGGAATGGCTCTGCCCCGATTGCGACTACTTTGAAGAGGTCGACGAGGATCTGGACGGCGGTTGAACCCTGAACAGGCGAGGGGCGCTCAGAAGCTGATAGCCGATAGCTGACAGCTGATCTATCGCGCCCCGATGGTCAGCATGACTTCCTTGCGGAGGGTGTCCTCGAACTCTTCGAACTTCATCGCCGATTCGCACTCGTCGCACAAGACTTCGAGCACCGCCGGCCGGGTTTCCTCCGACACCTCGACGCGACCGTCTTCCAGGTGGAACACGTGCATTTGCAGCGTCTTGACCTGAAAATTCCGGTCGTTGCCGCACTGTGGGCAAGTCAACGTCACGAAACGATTCCCCTTCTCGGCCCGTTTCGGGCGCGATCAATCTAGTGATTCTATGTGACCCTTTACGGCCCACGCAATGAGAATTCGGGCGCGCAGGCACAATTCTCGCGAAAAAGGCCAAAATCTGATATTTTCGGCGCTCGATGACCACGCACGGTTCCTACCAGATTCACACCGAAGCCCGCGGCCCGCACTGGGTGAGCTGGATCACACGCGACGGCGGGGCCAAACCCTATCGCTCCGTCGTGCTCGTGGCGGCCTCGCCGGAGGAAGCTGAGGCGCGCGCGCGCAAGTGGGCGGACGAGCAGGTGTAGGGCAGGCGTTGGGCGGGCGTTGGGCAGGCGTTGGGCAGGACTAAAGTCCTGCACTACATGGGCGCGACACTACATGGGCGCGACACGCGGCGCGGGGCAGGCGCGGGGCAGGACTCAAGCCCTGCGCTACAGCCGGCACAGGGCCATACAATGCGCACGGCCGGCGGGCCCGGTCCAGTCGATGGTCGATTGGCCGGCGCCGGCTGCCGACGCGGTCGCGAACAACGTCTTCAGACCAGCCGGCAGCACCTCGCCGAGGCTGCCGCGGCCCATCCGAGGCACGCCGCCCGGCACGGTCACCGACAGATACAGACGATCGCGCGCGCGAGTCAGCGCGACGTACAACAGCCGCTTGGTTTCTTCGCGCTCGCGCGCCTGCGCGTCTTCATCGGCCTCCGACTGGTAATCCGCGATGGCCACCGACGCCTCGCCCGCGCTGCCGGCGGCGACACGAATCGGCGCGCGAACACCTCCCGTGCCGCGCCCCATGTTGACCACGAACACGATGGGGAACTCGAGGCCCTTGGCGGCGTGCACCGTCATCAGGCTCACCGAGTCAGACGCGTCGATGGACGCGTTGGATTCGTCGCCCACCGCGAGCTCGTCGAGGTGATCCGCGACGCGGGCGAGCGTGGCGTAGCCCCGGTTCTGAAAACGCCCGACGATCCCGCGAAGCTTCTTGAGATTCTCGCGGGCTTGCCGCTCGCCACGCCCGCGCGTCTCGACGTCGTACGCGGTTTCGGTGAGGACGGCGCTGAAAAGCGCCAGCGGCGTCATCCGATCCACCCACGACAGCCAACGAGGCACGGCCGACCGAAGCCGGGCGAACACGCGCGCGTCATCCTCACTCAAGGCGGCGGTCACGTCCGGTGGTTCCGGATCGACGAGCGCACGCGCGAGGCCGGATGTGGTCAGGCTGGCCACGGCCGCGTCCGACAGCCTCACGATCCGCGATCGCACAAACGCGGCCGCCCGCAGGTTCGACAGCGGATCGGCCAGATACCGAAGGAGTGCCACCGCGTCCTGGACCTCGTCGGCCTCGAAAAATCCGAGGCCTTTGTACACGTAGGTCGACACGCCGAGGCGCTCGAGTGCCTTTTCGAATTCCCTGTGGCTGTCGCGCGCTCGAAACAGGATAGCGATGTCGGCCGGCTTCGCCGCCCGGCGCTCGCCCCTCGCCTTGTCGCGGACGGTCGACTCGGCCAGCAGGCGGACGATTTCGGCGGCGACGCGCTCGGCCGCGGCCGTCACGGTGTCCCCGACGATGAGTCCCAGGTCCGGCGTGAGCCGGACCTCTGAATCGATGGGAAACCGATCTCGCTCGTCGTAACGAAATCTGTCTGGACGATCGGCCTTTTCGATGGCGTCGAAGACATCGTTGACGAAGGCCAGCAGCGCCGGCACTGCGCGAAAGCTGATCGTGATCGCCCGCCGCGGGTCGCCCTCCGCCCGCAACCCTTCGATGAACGACGCCGCCTCGTCGACGAGCGCCACGTCGGCGTCGCGGAACCCGTAGATCGACTGTTTGCGGTCGCCGACAATGAAGATCGACGGCGCGAGCGCGTCCGCCGACGCGCCCATCCCCTCGCCCCAGCTTCGCACGAGCTCGGACACGAGCGCCCACTGCGCGGGGCTCGTGTCCTGGAACTCGTCGACGAGCACGTGCCGGTACCGCGCCTCGAGGCGGAACCGGCTTTGCGCGAACTCGCCCATGGCCTTCAGGAGGCCGACGGCCCGCTCGAGCACGCCGGGAAAATCCAGCAGCGCGTGCGCATCGAGCGTGCGCCGGTACTGCGCGAGCGTGATGCCGAAGATCCTCCACACGCCCCGGGACATGACCACGTTCAGGTCGCGGCGGAAGCCGCGGATGGCTTCGGCCACCGGCGGCGCGATGTCGGCCGCGGACTGGCGATGCCGTTTCCAGGCCTCGTCGCTGTCGCAGTGCTCGACCGCGAAGCCCGTTCCCGAAAAAGCCTTTTCCCTTGGCTTGCCTTCCTGCGTGAGGAAGTAGGCTCGCAGCCGATCGATGAGCCCACGGAATGCGGCCTGCCCCGCGCGCGTGCCGAAGCGCGAGTCAACCGCTCCCGCCATGCCGTTCTCGCACAGGCGGAAGATGTCGTCGGCCAGCATCGCGAACTGCGGGTGCCTCCTCGGTCCGTCGGCCAGAAAGACACGCACGCCGCCGCGGACGCCGCCAAAGGTCTCGCGAAGCCGCGTCGCAGCACGGCCGCAGGCCACAGGGGCCGTCAGATCCCTTGGTCCACGCTCGAGAAACCGCCTGAGCGCGGAGGCGGCCACCAGCCGCCGATCGAGCAGCGCGCCAAGACCGGCGCGCAAACGCCGTTCGCCCAGCTGCGCGAACACGAGCGCCACGTCTTCGTCTTCCCGCGCGACCGCCCGGCACACGCGCAGCGCCTGGTCGAGCGACTCGGCGACGAGCCGAGGAACCTCGGTCTGATCCGCAAGGTCGAAGCCCGGATCGACGTCGGCTTCGAGCGGACACTCGCGAAGGAGGGAAAGGCAGAACGCGTCGATCGTGGAAATGGCGATGTCCGCCAGATGCTCCTTGAGGTCCCGCCACCGGACCAGATCGGCCGAGGACAGGCGGCTGGCCTCGCGCAGCCGATCGATGATGCGCTCGCGCATCTCGGCGGCCGCCTTCCTCGTAAACGTCATCGCGAGAATATTGCGCGGATCGACGCCGGCGCGGAGCAGGTTGACGTAGCGCTCGACCAGCACGCGGGTCTTTCCGGTGCCGGCCGACGCTTCGAGCACGATATTGCGCGTTGGATCGACCGCGGACGCCCGTGCCTCGACGTCTGCGGAGTCGATAGTCGATAGTCGATAGTCGTTAGTCGGATCTTCGTCAGTCGAGAGTCGGGAGTCGAGAGTCGCGCGGGTGTCCGGCGGCCGACTGTCGACTGTCAGCTGTTGACTGTCAACGTCTTCGTCGTCGAACGGCAGCCGCTGCTCAGACATCGCCGACATAATCCTTGCGGCACACCGACGCGAAGCTGCACGTCTCGCACCGATAGACGTCGTCTGGCGCTGGCGGAAACTCGCCGCGTTCGATGGCGTCGAGCGTGTCGGCGAGCCGCTGCTGGGCTTTCGCGAGTACTTTGTCACGATCGCGCGGCGACGTGAACAGCGAGACGACGCGCTTGGGCCCTTTGAACGCGAGATAGAGGGCTTCGCCAAGCAGCCAAGTCTTCCCGCGATAGCTCGCGAGTCGCTGTTCGGCGCACACGCTGTAGATGGGCAGCTGGAGCGCGCGGTTCCTGTCGGGCGGCCAGCCCAGCTTGTAGTCGATCATCCGGAACGTGCCGGTGTCGAGAAGATCGACTCGATCGGCCTTGCCCCGGAGCGCCACCTCTCGTGTGCCAGACGCCGTGGCGACAACGAAGCGCCCTTCGAATGTGTGTTCGAGGAGGCGTTCGACAACCGCGATGGGCCGTTCGGCCTCCATGCGGAACACGGCTTCACCAAGGCCGGCGGCAGCCGGAGAACCGAGCAGGCGCGTGCGCTCGAGGCCTGCCTCAGCCCCAGGCAGGCGGTCGAGCGCTTCGTCCACCACGCGCTCGAACACGGTCCGCGCCTCGTCGAGGTTGTCGGGCCGGATGGCGCCATACCCGGCGGCCTGCCAGGTCCGAAAGAATGCTTCGAAGACCTCGTGAACGAACCGGCCCTGCCGCCGGGGATCCATCACCTCTTCGTCGTCGGGCTCTTCCTCGAGCTTCAACACGTGCTGCGCGAAGAACTTGAACGGACACCCGACGTACGTCTCGAGCGCACTCACCGACCACGTCCGCGGCGCTACCGATCCGATGCTGCCATGAAACGCGGGCCGATCAGCGGGTGGCCTGGTGCGGCGCATCTCGGCCCACTCGCGGGCGGCCGCATCCTGCACGCCCGACATGTCGAGGATCTGGTCCGGCTGACAGCCTTCGCCAAGGCTACGGCGGTCCGCCGAAGCTTTATGCGGAGGCGGAAGCCCGACACTGCCTCCACCGCCATGCTCCGTCTCGGCGGTGACGGTCGACAGACCCGCGCGCGGGATCTCGTCGAGTTGCGGCGAGGCGGCGACGAGCGCGTCCTCGTCGAGCGTGAAGGTCGACACGGTGACGCGCGACACGGCCGATGCCAGCAGGTCCACGAAACGGGCGTCGGCCGCGCCGCGCCGATCCTTCTCCGGCGGCCAGCCGAGCGCCCTGAGCATCGCGGCGGGATAGAAGATATTCGCGCGCGGCAGGTCGGGCCATTCCTGCTCGACGAGGCCGACAATCGCCAGCTCGTCGAATTCGCCGAAGCGCGCAGCTCGATCATCGAGGAGCTGGATGGCGCCCGGTGCCGCCGTCTCCGGCACGAACGTCTCGTCGCCGATCCATCGCCGAAGAGCCGACGCCAGGTCGTCAATGGTCCACAGCGGGTCGTGATGCGCCTCGTGGGCCCGCGCAAGCGCCGCGAGGAGGCTGACGATTGCGGCGCGGCCACGCCGCTCGCGCGGGCTGAACGGATCGGCGTCCGCGAGCGGCCGGAGACGATCATCGAGAAACGCGAGGACCAGACGGATCTGCGCCGATGCGGGCTTGGGCTCGAGAAGGGGCGTCAGCGACCGGCAGACGTCGAGTGCCGCATCGAGCGCCGGCGCGGCGGCCAGATCACGGTCCGATCCGGGCCAGCCCGCCGCGAGCGTTTCGAGACGACCGAGATCGCCAAGGTAGCGCGCGTCGCTCAGTGCCTTGTCCAGCGCATTGACCGACGTGCGCGACACCGCGGCACCGGAATCAGAGTCGTTCGGAGAGCGGGTCCTGTCGGACCCGCCGGCTGTGGTGAAGTGCGGCGATCGCAGCAGCGCCACGATGGCACCACGCGCGAACTTGGTTTCCGCCACCTCGAGCACGAGATCCAGGGCCGCCGCTGTCGGCTCGGCGGCGAGCGGCAACGCATCCGAGGCCTGGAACGCGACGCCGATCGCCCCGAACGCCGCAGGCGCAAGGTAAAGATACGGCAGCGGACGGCTGAACACGACCGCCGTACGTGGCTTCGCGCGCCGGGCCACGGCGATCAGTTCTTCTTCGCGGTCGCGATAGATGAACCACGGACGGTCCGGGGGCGCGTCGGGCGGCGTCAGGAGCACGGGCCGGGCGCGGGGAGCCGGACCGGCCACGCGAGTGCCGTCGGTCTCGTCGATGCCAGGCCACCACTGGTGCAGTCGTTCGTAGAACCCCGATCCGAGAATCGCCTCGGTGCACACAATGTCGATGGCCTCGATGCCGGGCATCCGCGCGAGCAGATCGAAATCGGCGGCACAGAGCCCGTCGGGGTCCGCGATCCAGTCGGCGGTCGCGACGACGACACGGCCGACGGGCGGAGCGATCGGCCGGGCGATCAGCAGGTCGCGCAGGCCGTGCTCATCGCAGGCGCCGAGCGACGCGAGGCGCCTCTCGTAAACGCGGAACGTGCCCGCCAGAAGGCGCGTCTGCTGGAGCAGCCGATCGGCGCCCCGATCGCCACCCTCGGCCGCGCCGGCGAGCGCGTCGACGATGAGCGTTTCAAATCGGGCGGACGACTGGGAGTGTCGCCGGAGCTCGTCGTAGAAACGCAGCATCTCCGCGACAAGCCCGGGCCGGAGCCGGAGCGACAGGTCTGGCACGTCACGAGCAGCCTGCTCGGCCGCCGCCTGCGCGAGGCTGTCGCGCTCGAAGGCATCGAGGCGCCGTGGCGCATTCGGCAACCGGGCGTGCAGCACATCGTATAGTTGTTCGCGCGTCAGGAGCCTGGCCGGCGCGTTCTCGATCGATCGCTCGAGTTGACGCGCGGCGCCCCGAGTCGGGACGATGACGACAGGCACGACAGGCCCTTCAGGCGCGGCGGACAACGTTGAGATGACGCGGCGGAACTCGTGAAGGTCGGGGACACGCACGAGCCGCGTCCGGCGGGCGGTGATCACCGCTGCGGCTGGGGAAGATTGAGGATGTCCCGTATCTCGGACCGTGCGCGCCCACCGAGCATCAACGATCCCGCCGCGGCCGCCGATGCGTCCCACGCTCTGGCCATGCTGCCCGTGAGCGCCGCCTCGCGCCGGATCTTCGCCGCGGCGTCGGCCATCTGTGCCGCGCCGACGAGCAGCGCGTGCGCGGCCTGCAGCTCGTCCGGCGGCTCGATCGCGGAAACGGTCTTGAGCACCCGCGCCGCCGTGAGCAGGATGTTCCCGAGCGCCCAGGGTCCGGAACCGGCAAGGGCCTTGATGTCTTCGAGCGAAGTCTTCAGTCGATCGAGCCGATCGAGAGACGAGGCGACCGAGGCGCGATACCTGCGAAATTCTGGCGCGCGAATCGTCCAGCGATCGCGCTCGAGCCGCAGGTTCCGCGCGGCTTCGAGCTCGGCCTCGACAGCCGCGAGAAGGCTTCTCACCGTATCGAGCCGTTTGCCGCCGAGCGCGCGATCGCGATCGTGAATCTCCGCGATGAGGCGCTCGACGCCGCGAACGTCCGCCGCGCGCGCGCGCTGGCTCGCCAGGCCGAGCGTCCGCGTCTGGAGCGATTGATAGGCGCGATCGGTTTCGAGATCCATCGCCATCGCGGCTCTCGTGGCCCGCCGGACCTCGGTGCGCCAGTCGCTCGGCAGAATGTCGGCGTCGCGCTCGATGCTCACGAGCGCCGCCGTCATCAGTGACAGACGCTCGATGGAAGAATCGGCCAGCCGCGCCGCGGTGAGCGTCTGCTCGATCGCCTCGCGAAGCGTTGGCCGCGGCAGCAGCGGTTCGCGCGGCGGCTGGGTCGTTTCAATCGACGCCACGAAGCTCAAGTCGAACCGCTGCATGCCCGCCTGGGCGCGCAGCTCGGCGATCGCTTCGTCGAGCATGCCGATCATCTGGGCGATTTCCGCCTGTTTGTAGTTGAAATGACTGCCCGGCCAGTCGGCAAGCGTCCGACGCGCACGCTCGACAATCCGCAGCCGCCGGGACGGCTCATCGGTCGATTGGACGTCGTTGATCGCCTGCGCGATCTCGGCCGTCAGCATCGCGTAATGAGCCTCCGCCTGCGTGGCCATGTAGCGGGCCGACCGCACCGACTCGGCGTAGCGCGTCGTCTTGTCCCAATCGACGTGGTCGGCCGACAAATTGATGAGTTGCAGCTGGGGATCGTCGGCCGACACCGAGGTCGGCATCGAGAACACGACACGGTCGTCGACTCGCGCGAGCTCGCCCAGGCTCGTGAGCGAGCTGCCGTCTTTGAGAAACACGCGGAACTCGACCGCGAGGTCGTTCCCAGAGTCCCCAGGGTCCCGGAGGTCCCCGGCGTCCCAGGCGCCGGCGGGCGCGCCGAACGCGAACGACAGGCACACGAAGACGAGCGCCGCGCCTGTTTTCATCGCCGCTCAAGCGTACGTGGCCGCCGCCACCCCGTCAAGCAGCCGCAGCCACCGGCGTCCTGTTCTTGATACGCGCGAGCACCGCGGTGCGAGCGCGTCGGCGAGCGGGGGTGCGGCCCCGCGAGATCTGAACATTGTGGAAAAACTGTGGACGAGCAGTGCATTTCCTGTGGATGAACTGTCGCGCGAAATTTTTTTTCGGTCAGCTCGTTCCGGATTCCGCCATCCGCCTCGGTGTGCACGGGTTTTCGTACCCCGCTTCGCTTGTTTCCCAACGCCGTGCGCGTACAATTCACGACGTTCCCACACATCAGGAAACGCGCAGCCTTCTCCAACCCTTGATCACAGCCGTTCATCGCTTCGAGGAATTGATCGGGGGACATCCATATCTGATTGAGGTCTCCGCCGTCGCGAAGGATCGCTGGCGGGCCAACATCGTCCGGATTCCAGGCGTCCCCACCGCGTTGATGCCTTTCTACGGCCCGACGCCAGACGAAGCCGCCGGTCAGCTGCGCCAGTGGCTGGTCCGCGCGCACGAGCGGGTCTCCTCGGGCACGAGCGGGCCTCGTCCGGGCGCCAGCCGCTCATAGCCTTCCCCGTCGGTCCGACTGAAGCCGGACACACCCTTCCTTCCGCGGCCAAGGACAGTCCAGGAATAACGGCACCATTTCACCCTTATTCCTGGACGGGTCCTAACTGCTACGATGAGGGCGCATGGGCGCCACTTTCTTCGCCACCTCCTCTCGCGCCGGACACCTGGCCGCGCCCCTCTGCCTGCTGGCCGCGCTGGCGGCGTCGCCTTTCGCCGAGCAGCAGGAAAGCCCGAGACGGCCGGACTTCGACCGCCAGGCGCAGCAGCAGGCCGCCACCGACCAGGCGTGGCGGGCCGCGAGCGCGGGCGTCATGCAGATCGAGAAGATCGCCTACCGCAGCAGCGCGGACGGCCTCGAGATTCCGGCGTTCGTCTTTCGTCCGGCAGCTGTTCGCGGACCTCAGAGCCACGCGGCCATCGTCTGGGTGCACGAAAACATCCGCGGCCATTTCTACGAGCACTACATTCCCTACGTCCGGGAGGCGACCTCACGCGGTTACGTGGTCATCGCGCCCGAGTATCGCGGCAGCATCGGCTACGGCAAGGCGTTCTACGACGCCATCGACTATGGCGGCGCCGAGGTGGACGACGTGGTGACGGCGATGGCGGTGCTGAAGACGAGGTATCCGGAGGTCGATCCGACGCGCGTGGCCATCATGGGCTGGAGCCACGGCGGCATGGTGACGCTCTTGTCGATCTTCCGGAATCCGACGGTGTTCAAGGCCGCGGTGGCCCTGGTGCCGGTGACGAACCTGTTTCACCGGCTGGCGTGGAAAGGCATCGAACGGCAGCGGCAGCTGATCGATCCGCAGAACCGTTTCGGGGGGCCGCCAAACGAGAAGCCGGCCGTCTATCGGGAACGGTCGCCGCTCTTTCAGGTGGACAAGCTCGAGATCCCGCTGCTCGTGCACCTCGCCGACAACGACACGGACGTCAACATCGAAGAAGGCCTGCAGCTGGTCGACGCCCTGCGGTCGCGCAAGCCGGCGCTGGCCGAAACGAAGATCTATCAGAGCCCGCCTGGCGGACACACGTTCGACCGACGCGTTGATCGGACCACGTGGCAGCCCGAGAACACGCCCGCACAGCGCGATTCGTGGAACCGAGTGTGGGCGTTTCTCGACGGCCACCTCGAGCCTTATCGGCAGTAGAAAATTTCAGAGTTCAGAGCTCTGACCTTCCATCTTACGCAACTGTCGAGCCGGCGAGCAGGCCGATCATCGCCTGGGGTCGGCGCTCGTCATCAGCCGAAGCAATGTGACCATGACGCTTCCGATCGCCGGAGGATGGCGGAGGCCCGATCGCCGCCGAGCTGGTGCAGGGTGACGATCGCCCCGTGTTGAGAGAACTCAGCCACGCCGGTGCCTCCTTCACGACGATAGCCTTCAAGAGGGGTGCCACCGTATCCGGTCTCGACAGTATTCTTCCGCGGATTCTTCCGCGGGAAAGGCGGCAGTCGTCGACAAACGATTGACGGGCTCGAGCGGGACGATAGAATCGCTTGTGTGACACGCCTCACCATCCGCGCCGCCCTCTTTCTCGGCTTCGGCCTGACGTTCGGGTTGTGGCTGCTGACGGGCTACCAGTTCACGCAGCGCATGGCTGAGCTCGAGGGCCAATCGAATGAGATCAATACACGCTACATGCACAGTCAGGAGCTGCTCTCGACCGTGCGAGCGCAGATCCTGCTGGGATCGGTCCACCTGCGCGATGCGTTGATGGATCCGGATCCGGCCGCGTCGGACGACTATCGCCGCCAGATCGAAGAAGCGTATCGGGCCGCGGATGAGGCGCTGCAGCAGTACGTCCCTGTGCTGGGCTCACCGCGTGAGCGCGAGCAGTTCGCCCGCCTGCGGCTGGAGATCGACGCGTTTCTCGGCACGCTTCTCGAAGTGCTGGAGACCGACAGCAGCCGCTGGCCGGCGATGGCGCGCGTCATTCTCCGCACGCTGGTCATGCCGAAGCGCGAGGTCGTGATTCGAGTCTCCGAGGACATCCAGGCGCTCAACCGGAGCGCGTTCGTCCAGCAGCAGTCTGAAATCACCCGCACACACGAGGCCACGCAGCGACAGGTGTGGCTGCGTCTCGGTTTCGCCCTCGCGGCCAGCCTGGGCATCGCGCTCATCGCGGCGGCGTATGCGGGCCGCCTCGAAGATCGGATCCGCCGCCAGAGCGAGCGCGACGTGCAGAATGCGCGGGACCTGCAGCGATTGTCGGCCCAGCTCGTGCGCGCGCAGGAGGAGGAACGGCGCACAATCGCACGCGAGCTACACGACGAAGTCGGCCAGGTCCTGACCGCGCTGAAAGTTGAGCTCGCTGTGGCGCAGCACGCCCTCGCGGCTGCCGGCGCGCCCTCGCACGCGCTCGAGTCCGTGCGATCGATCACGGACGGGGCGATTCACACGGTCCGCGATCTCTCGCGGCTGCTCCACCCGGCGCTGCTCGACGATCTGGGGCTGCCCGTCGCGATCGACGCGCATCTCAAGGGATTCGGCAAGCGGCACGGCGTGCGGGTGGAGCTCCTGCACGAGCACATGGAGGAGCGTCTCACACCGGAGATCGAAACCGCGATCTACCGGATATTTCAGGAGGGCCTGACCAACGTCGCCAGGCACGCCCGGGCCAACGTGGTGCGCGTGTACCTGCAGCGCCTGACGGCCACCGTCCTGATGACGATCGAGGACAACGGTGTCGGTTTCGACGTGGACGGAAAGGAACCCGTGGGAGATCCTGGCGGCCTCGGCCTGATTGGCATTCGCGAACGCGTGGTGAACCTTCGCGGCACCCTCCGCCTGGAGAGCGCACGCGGCAGGGGCACGCGGCTGACCGTGGAGCTTCCGGCCCGGCGTCGGACCGAGGACCCCGCGGTCACTGAACGGATGGGCGCACACGCCGACGACCTTCCGACGGCCGAGGCCGTGCGTGGCTAAACTGCGGATCCTGATCGGCGACGATCACACCCTGATGCGCCAGGGGCTGCGCAAGATCCTCGAGGAGCACGCCGACTGGGACGTGATCGCGGAGGCCGGCGACGGACGGCAGGCGGTGAAGGATGCGCTGGCGCTTCAACCCGAGATCGCCATCCTGGACATCGGGATGCCGCTCTTGAACGGCATCGACGCGACCCGCCAAATCGTGCGCCGCGTGCCCGGGATTGGCGTTCTGATCTTGAGCATGCACGGAGACGAGGCCTACATCACGCAAGCGCTGCAGGCGGGCGCGAAAGGCTACCTGTTGAAGGATTCGGCGGACACCGATCTACTGCGCGCCGTCGAAGCCGTCGCGGCCGGCAAGTCGTTTTTCAGTCCCGCCGTCGCCAGCGTGATGCGCGACGATTTCGTCCGGCACCTCGCCGACAAGGGCATCGTCGATCGGTTTGAATCGCTCTCCGAGCGGGAGCGCGAGATCTTCCAGCTCGTTGCCGAGGGCCACAGCAACAAGGAGATCGCCGAGCTTCTGTCGGTCAGCCCCGCCACCGTCGAGACGCACCGCGCCCATATCCTGCACAAGCTCGATATGCACAGCACGGCGGAGCTCGTTCGGTACGCCGTCCGCCGCGGCGTCATCTCTTAGTCCCCGAGCACGATGCCTTCCGTCCTTCGGGCGGACCCGTTTCGACCGCGGAACGCCTGGAGGGCGAGCGCGCTCGGGAGAGGTGGGAGTCGCTCAGACGGGGCGTTTATCGGGCCAGCCGTCGCGGAGAATCGCTGGTGGTCCACTGCGCGCCCACCGTTCGGCCGCCAGCTGGATTTCAAGCTCCACGAGGCGCTCCCGGAAATGTGATCCGATCGTGAAGCGCTCTTCCTGCTGGCGGCCGTCCGACCAGTGGACGATGAGGACGTACTCGGCGGTGCGGTTGTCGTACCGCGTTTCTACCCGGAGCGCCTCCTCGTCTCGCGAGTAGAACCAGAGCATTGGTCCAGCCGTGGACCCAGCGTATCAGCCGAAAAGAATCCGCACCATCCGGTCCCGACAGTATTCTCGAGCGTTCGCGGCAGTAGCTGAATCCCTGAGCGACGATCTCCCCTCGGGCGCCGTTGGCTGCTCCAGTGCGGCAGAGAAATGGCTGTCCCATCGGTCATTTTCTTCAGTTCATCTGATGCCCCGCGTGTGGGTCCACCGCGTGCGGCATCGGCTGAGCCATCCGCATATTCCACATGCGGCCCGCGGCCGATCGAGAACGCAACCGGAAGAAGACGTGAAACGAAACAGGGTGCGCGCCGTACTCGCCTTCGAGTCCGTCGGGCGTTCGGTGAACGGTGAGGTCCGCTCCCACGCCGCCCTCGACGCCCAATCGGCTCAGGACGTTCCTCACGCCGCCCATCGTGAACGCCAGAACCGAGGGACTGTCTTCGAGCTGAACGGCCTCGAGTCTCGAGTACAGCGTGTTCGCGCCGGCCTGGCGAGCTGCTTCGACGAGCAGCGCCTGTTGCGATCCGTGATCGGAGGTGTTGCGTCCGTAGGCCGAAGTGAATCCAGCCGCATCCTGACCGCTCACGCGGGACCACGACACCGAGGCCGTCGACCGCACGATGTTGCCGGGCTCGAGCTCTTCGGGGTCGACGAGGCGTCCCGCGGACGCTTGAAGCTCCCACTCCGGCGCCGGCCTGATCCACACGCGCCCCGATACCGAGTCGAGCCGGCCGAAATCGAAGTCCCACCGGTCGTCGTCGGGTTCCCGGCCGTTGAAGAGCGACCCTTCGATCGTCCACGTGCCGCGATCCACCGCGGCCGTGAGCACACCATATGAGATGTGCGTCGAATCGAGCTTGTGGTGGCTGAGCGGGGCTACCGGATTGTCGGCCGCCGAGGACCTGTGCATGAATGCGACAGGGCCGAGCGCCGGCTCGCCGGCCGGGCCCCCCGCGATCGTCAGCCCTGTCGACGCGCCGAGCGGCACGCGCCACACCGCCGCGATCTGCATGAGCAGATCGTGCGGATGCTGGCGATCGACGAGCGGCTCCCCGTCGAGCGCCTCACCGGCTTGAAACAGCTCGCGATAGCCGTCGCGGCCAACGGTCGCCGGATCGAGGCTCAACATGCCGATGAATGTGAGGTGGCCCCTTCCGGCCTGCCGCCCCGCCATACCCATCCACCAGTTGGGCGCGACGAACTCGTCGCCGCCTCTGTCGCTGCCTTGATGGTTGAGCTCGAGGAATATTGCCGCGTCCTGCATCAGCTGCCAGGCTCCGGGCGGCTGGCCGGCCATGGTCTGGCTCTGCGCGTCATGCGACACGCCGAGCGCAAGCGCGGCGCACAGGGACGCCGTCGGGAGAACCCGCACCTTCATAGAGCGACTCCGCGGTTGATGAAACTGCACGAGGCGTCCGGGCCGCGCGAGCGCGACGCGGGCGTCACAGGGCGGGCGTGCGCCCCTTCAGATCCGGAGGGGAGACGAGAAACGAGGAGCCGGAGCGATGGGATCGCTCGAGGACGTCGGCGCTGCGAACGCCAACGACGAGGCAACGGCGTGCGGCATCTGGGTCGTGACCGCCATTGCCAGCGCCGAGGCTCGATGGTCGCCGCGGGATGACGCGGCAGGCGCCAGCGCCGACTCGCCGCTATCGTGATTGTGGGCGCAGCCCGTGGGACTGGCTGCGACCTGAAGACCACTTTCGGCCGCTGATGCTTCGTGACACGAATGCTCGGCGGGCTCCGCCGCGTCCGACGAGTGCTGGTGCTCGGACGGATGGCAGGCGGCGCCGCACGGCGCGGCGAGAAGTTGCGCCGCCAGAAAACACGCCGTCACGCCAGCCGTCGCCCGCGCTCTCATATCCAACTCCAGCAGTATAGCGCGGCTCACGACAGTCGCCCGGAAATGAGGATGACGCGGTGATTCTGAGACGTGCCCCTCAAGACGCCAGATAGACGGTCAGGAACTTGAGCAGCGAAGCGGTCGCGGCGATGCTGCCGGTCACGCTCTATTATCATTTATACGACCATGTAAGAAGACCTTATCATACCCTTTTAGACGATCCAGATTTTCCAAACCTGTACCGCTCGCCGCCGCGGTCGCAGGGGTCCGCGGTTGCACCAAAGCTGTACGATCGCCTCAAGCCAGTCGCATGGCCGTTCTGTCATAAAGGGAGGTGTGCATGCGCCGCCTGGTCGTTCCGTTGTCCATCCTGTGGCTGCTGGCAGGCTCTCCATTTCACCCATCGGCCGCTCCTCAACAAGCCGGGGGCCGCAGCGCCACACTCTTCACCGGCGCGCGCCTGATCACTGACGGCGACAAACCGCCGATCGAAGATTCCGCGCTCCTGGTCGAGGGCGACAGAATCGTCAGGGTCGGGAGACGGAGCGACGTGCCGATGCCCGCCGGCGCGACGCGTGTCGACTTGAGCGGTAAGACCGTCATTCCGGCAATCGTGAACGCGCACGGACACGTCGGATTCCAGAAGGACATCTCGTTCGACAAGGCCAACTACACGCGCGAGAACATCATCGACCAGCTGAGACAGTACACGTATTACGGGGTCGGCGCGGTGATGACCGCCGGAACCGATGCGGGCGACGTCAGCTATCAACTCCGAGACCAGCCGGTTCCAGGCGCGGCGCTCCTGCGCACGGCGGGACGCGGGTTCGCCATGCCCAACGCCAGTACCGGAGGCGCCGCCATGAGAGACGCGCCCTATGGCGTGTCAACCGAGGAAGAAGCGCGGAAGAGCGTCCAGGAGATCGCGGCGAAGCGACCGGACCAGATCAAGATCTGGGTGGACGATCGGGGCGGCTCGGTGGCGAAGCTCACACCGAACCTGTATCGCGCGATCATCGACGAAGCGCACAAGCACAACCTTCGCGTCATGGCGCACGTGTTCTATCTGGCGGACGCGCGCGATCTCGTGGAGGCCGGCGTGGACGGATTCCTGCATTCCATTCGCGACGCCGAGCTGGACGATCGGCTGGTGGCGAGGATGAAGCAGAAGAACGTCTACATCACGCCGAACCTGAGCATCAACGGCCGCGGCATCGGCGCGCAACAGCCTCCGTGGTTCGAGGATTCGATTCTTGGCGAGGTCTTCTCACCCGCGTCGATCGCGCGGGTGCGGCCCGCGCAGAATCAGGCGGCGAATGCGGGCAGGGGCAGGGGGAACGCGCCGAACCCGGGCCAACCCAGCTCGTACGAGATGCAGATTCGCAGCCTGACGAAACTACACAAGGCGGGTGTGACCATCGCTCTCGGCGACGACACCGGCATTCAAAACAGCTTCCCCGGCTATGCCGCGCTACGGCAACTCGAACGGATGGCCGAGTCTGGCATGACGCCGCAGCAGGTGCTCGTCGCCGCGACGCGAACCGCGGCCGACATCCTTCGGCTCACCGACATGGGTTCGATTGCGCCTGGCAAGAGCGCGAGCTTCGTCGTGCTCGACGCCAACCCGCTCGACGACCTCGCGAACGCCAGAAAGATCTCCAAGGTGTATCTGCGCGGGCAGGAAATCGATCGCGGGGCGCTCCGCGCGCGATGGACGGGCGGAACGGGCACGGGCGGCCGTTAGGACCCGCGAGTTATTTCGGGATCCCTTCAGCCGGCTTTTCCTGCGAGCGAGCCGCGGAGAGCATGCCCGTCAGCATGTGGTAATTCCCCTCGTGGCAGGCGTACTCATAGAGCGCCTGAGCCGTCTGTTTCAGCGGCATCTCGGCCGTCCACGGCTGCGTCCACGTCGCCGCATCGGTGAGCGTCATCTCGTACTTGATCGTATCAGGGGCCACTCGTGTCAGCCGCTCGACCAACCGCAGGCCCACTGCGGATCCCATGAAGTTGCTCTGGGAAGAGAAATTGGTGGTCTCGATGATGAGCGTCGTGCCATCCCACCGGCCGCGCGAGTCTCCGCTCCACAGACGGACGCTCCCCGGCACATGCGGGCGCCCGTCCAAGGGAATGATACGAGCCTCATGGCCGGTCTCCATGTACAGCACCACGTACCCCGGCGTCTGCAGAATCTGGTAGTACCCCAGATCGCCGGCGCCGTACCGTCCGCCGAGCCTGGGCACGCCCCATCCGATGCAGCGGAAGGCATTGCCGAGGTCTTCCGGATTGTGGCCACGTTGGGCGGCCGTCGCGGCCGCTTCACGCTTGCGTCGCGCCTCGGGCGTCACAGCCGGAATGCGTCCATCTGGCGGGTCCACGACGAGCGAGGTGTGGTGATCGAACTCCCGCTCGATCATGTCCTCCGACCCGTGGGTCGCGGTCGGGCCCTTGAACCGATCGGGGTTCGCCAGGGCGGCCAGAAACACGCCGTCACCCGACACGAAGTCGCCGTTGCCGTCCCTGAAGAGCCGATTGGCGCGCGCCCTCAGCTCTGCGACTTCCTCGTCGGTCAGCGACGATCTCCCCTCGAGCGCCTTCGGTCGCTCCAGGGGGGTGGCGGTCTTGCTCAGCCAAACGCCCTGAAGATCGGGCTGGCCGTCGGGAGTGCGAGGCGGCGTCCAGGCCTTGGTGGTTGTCTGACCCTGCGCGATGACGGGCATCGCCAGCGGCGTCATCGCAACCGCGATGACCAGGCCAGCCCTCAACAGCGATCGATAACCCATCTGCGCCCCCTTCCAGGACTGACGCGACATCCCGTTGGCCACGAAAACAGGGTAGCACGCAAACGCGTGAACGGCCCAGGGCGCTTCGCCTCGGCGCGCTGGCCGTGCCGTGGGTGACGAACCCGTTCGACGGCGCCGCGCCGACGCGGGTGTCGATCTTACGTTATACTGCTTACGTATGCAGAAAATTCTCTCCGCCCGTCTCGATGAGAGCGCCTTGAACGACATGGACCGGGCGACGCGAAAGCTCGGCATCTCCAAGCGACAGTTTCTCGAAGAAGCCATTCGGCTGCGGGTGCAGGGTCTCGCCCGTGAGGGGGGAACCGACGTGTGGGCCGACACGCTCGGCGCGTGGCGGAGGCAAGAGCGGCCGGCCACATCGGTACGGGAGGCGCGCGCGGCTTTCGAGCACGCCTTCGAGCGGCACCATCGCCCGCGACATGCGCGCCTACATCGATAGCGATATCCTCATCTGGCATCTTCGTGGCGAGCGGAAGGCCGCCAGCCTGCTCCGTCGTCTGGCTGCCGAGGAAGGGACCGATCTGTGGATCGGCGCCCTGCAACGAGCCGAGGTGGTCTTCTTCATGCAGCCTGACGAGATCGAGGCGACCCGCTCGTTTCTGTCGCAGTTCAAGACGGAGGCGGCGACCCAGGTGATCATCGACCGCGGCGCCGATTTCTACCGCAAGTGGCATCCGTCCCATGGCATCGACGTCAATGACGCCATTCTGGCCGCAACTGCCGCGACGACAGGCGGCAAGATCTACACCTTGAATCTGAAGCACTATCCGATGGCGGACGTCGTCACCCTCAAAGGGTGGTAGCGCGGGCTTCCTCCATGTAGAATCCGCACGAACCTTGATGCTTCGATGGCGCTGATATGACGTAAAGGCGCTCGTGATGGAACTGGTCGAGGGCCCGACGCTCGCGGAACGCATCGCGCGTGCGCCCCTGCCGCCGGTCGAGGCGCTCGGCCTTGCGCGCCAGATCGCCGACGCGCTGGACGCCGCGCACGAGAAGGGGATTGTCCATCGCGATCTGAAGCCCGCCAATGTCAAGATCACGCCTGCAGGCGTGGTGAAGGTCCTCGACTTTGGCCTCGCGAAGACGGATGAATCGGGTGGGGCGGATCTCACGCACTTACCGACGGCCACGGCGATCCATACCCGGCACGCGTCATCCTCGGCACTGCCGCGTACATGATCCCGGAGCAGGCGAGAGGCCAGGCGGTGGACAAGCGCGCCGATATCTGGGCGTTCGGCTGCGTGCTCTACGAGATGCTGACAGGCCGGCGCGCGTTCGAGGGCGAGGAGGTGTCGGACACGCTCGCCTTCATCCTGACCATAGGACGAAGGCGGGGATCGAGAGCGCGGTTGGTTGATGTGCGACTACTCGCGCGGTGGCTGCGCGAACATGGTCGACGCGCCTGCATCCCTCGATGAGCCTGAACTCCCGCGACCGACATTCAGCGCGTCGTCGATTTCGCGGATGATTCGATCCGCGGCGGCATGCGGGTTCGGATCTTTGAGAATCGGACGTCCGACCACCAGATAGTCCGCACCGAGTCGGATCGCTTCGGTTGGCGTGGTGTGGCGTTTGTGGTCGTCCGCGGAAGCACCCGACGGCCGAATGCCTGGACTGACGATGAGCGTGGGTTCCGGGAAGGATCGCCGGCAGGACTGAATCGCGTGGCCCGACACGATCATCCCGTCGCAGCCTGCTTCGATCGCGTGACGAGCGCGCCCCAGGATGTGGGTCTCCAGATCGCGTCCTCCACCCGTGACCTCGGGAAGGTCGCTGGCGTCCAGGCTCGAGAGGTACGGAACGATCAAGAATTTCGGATCGGCGCTGTGACGCGCCTCGCGGGCGGCCTTCGCGGCCCTAATCGCGGGCAGCGGCATCGATTCACTGAGCGTCAGGAATGCGACCCGATACTCGACACAGATGTCGACGACTGCCGCGATCGTGTTCGAGATGTCGCCCGGCAGCTTGAGGTCGACGAAGACGCGCCGCTGGCGGAGTGCCTGAAGCACCGTGGGGAAGCCTCCGGTCATCAACAACTGGAGCCCGACCTTGAAGAACGAGACGTTGTCGAGTTGGTCGACAGCTGTCAACGCTTCGTCGACCGTGGGAAGGTCGAGCGCGACAATCAGGCGATCTTTGCCTAGCATGGACCAGCCTCTTCGCCGCTATGACTGATGACAATCATTTCTTCGCGGCCGCGTCGGCTTCATCGAGCCGAGCGCCCTTGAGGATGCTCTCGAGCGAGTAATTCCCCTCGTGGCACGCGTACCTTGAGCTCTTTGCCCGATCCGTTGAACTGCGTCTTGTCGGTGAAGTTGGTCGTTTCGACGACCAACGTATCGCCTTCCCAGCGGCCAATCGAATCCCCCGGCCACTTGCGGATGTTCTGCGGGAGATGCGTCGCGTTCATCCGGATGAAACGAACGTCGTGGACCATCTCGTTGAGAATCAACGATGAGTCGCCGACTGCGCATGTTCGTCTCCGTCTTCGAGGGCTGACCAGTTGCCGGCGGATCTGACCCTCTCATTGTATTCTGGGGTTACACTGGCGGCGAGATGCCGACAGCAGAGCGGCCGGCAGCGCTCCGTCCACCCCTGAAATGGGCGGGCGGCAAGCGGTGGCAAGTGCCATACCTTCGACCCGTTTGGGACGCCCACTCGCACCGTCGGCTCGTCGAGCCGTTCTGCGGTGGGCTAGCCGTCACACTCGGCTTGATGCCGGCTCGCGCGCGCCTGAACGATGCGAACCCGCACCTGATCAACTTCTACCGCTGGCTTCAGAAAGGCTTGGGCGTCGATCTCGCGATGGAGAACGACGAGACGCTGTTCTACCAGCACCGAGATCGATTCAACGCGCTTGTGTCGACCGGGAAGCGCATGAGCCGGGAAGCCGCAGGGCTCTTCTATTACCTGAACCGGACAGGCTTCAACGGTCTGTGTCGCTTCAACCGGACCGGCGAATTCAACGTGCCGTTCGGCCGATACGCGCGGATCGGCTACACGCGCGACTTCACGCCGTACCGCACTCTGTTGGCTGACTGGACGTTCACGAGCACGGACGCGGAAGCCGTCCCACTCGACCACCACGATTTCGTCTACGCCGATCCGCCCTACGATGTCGAGTTCACCCATTATGCCAAAGACGGCTTTTCGTGGGATGACCAGCAACGAACGGCCGAATGGCTGACGAAGCATCGCGGGCCGGTCGTGCTGGTGAATCAAGCGACCGACCGCGTCGAAACGTTGTATCGGCGGCTCGGCTATCAGGTGCGGTTTCTCGACGCGCCGCGTCGCATCAGCTGCACGGGCGACCGCACACCCGCCCGCGAGATCATGGGCACGCGAAACCTCTAGTCCCTTCCCCCCTCTGCCCCGCTGGGTTCCGGGCTAGGAGTCTGCCGGCAGAATGTAGTGCGGGTCTTCAGACCCGCCTAGCCCGGCGCCGGCGCGTCGATGCCGGCCCAGAGGTTCATCGTGCTCAGCTCCTCGCGGCCGCAGGCTTTGAGGTACACGAACAGCTGCGTGCGGTAGGCCGCGCATCCACAGAGCACGAGGTTGACGATGAAAGCCCCGCGCGTGGTCTTGCTGCCGAACATCTCGATCTCGGCACGGAAGTCGGCGTCGGACATGTCGGCCAGCAGCGCCGCGTAGGCGTCGGTATGCCCGGCAATTGCCGCGAGCGTCTGATCGAAATCCCTTGTCTTGGCGGCCTGTTCGGCGGCCGTCCAGACGGCAGGCTCGAACGCTCCAGCCTTGGCGGCCTTCAGCAACTCGGGCCCCATGATGGTCAGGTACTTCAGCAGTTCGATCGTGCTGCGCTGCTTCGGCGTCGGGCGGTAGTCGAGCTTCGCTCTGTCGATCTTGCTCGCGAGGTGAAGCAGGATGCGGACTTCGTTCTGCAGAAAGGCGATCAGCTCGGACTTCGTCAGGACCATGGTTTCCTCAAGGTGAAAAAGACGGAGGGCAGGATACCACGCCCCAGCCCGGCACGCTGCCCAGGGCGAGTCTGAGTCTAAGCTAAGCTAGAGGTGAAGAGCACGAGGCCCGCATGAAACGGTTTGCCGTCTCTGTCCTGGCGCTCGCCTCGATCGTTCCCCTCGCCGCCGCCCCGCCGCTCCAGCAACGGACGGAGAGTGCCCAGACGACCCTCGATCGAGCGATCGACGACTTTCTCTCGGGCCGCGTGGCCGAGTCGGTCGCCGGCTTCGACCGGGTTGTGACGCTTGCCCCCAACGCCGCGGCTCAACTCTGGCAGCGCGGCATCGCCCTGTACTACGTTGGGCGGTACGACGACTGCCGGAGGCAGTTCGAATCGCACCGCACCGTCAACCCGAACGACGTCGAGAACCCGGCGTGGCATTTCCTGTGCGTCGCGCGCGCCCAGTCGGCCGCTCGCGCTCGCGAGGCGCTGCTGCCGGTGGGAGCGGATCAGCGCTCGCCGATGCGGGAGATCTACCAGATGTTCCGGGGCGACCTCGCGCCGACCGCCGTCCTGGCCGCTGCCGGCCCGGGCGACTCGGCGCAGTTCTA
>Ga0156018_1018_pt1 | contig 27384 bp, 23 predicted proteins | sample RifCSPlowO2_02_FD_107672 | JGI IMG/M metagenome (GOLD analysis project Ga0156018, IMG submission 107672) | Acidobacteria bacterium RIFCSPLOWO2_02_FULL_65_29 | reverse complement strand
CGCGTCGGCGCCGAGAAGCGGAGGGTGCTGCTTCCGTTGGTGGTGGCCCTCGTGGTCGACCTCGCCGCCTACGCCCTCGTCGTCCGCCCGCGCGGCATCAAGTCGGCCGGCGCCGCCGACCGCGCCGCGGCGGCCTCCGTGGCGCTCGGGGCCGCCGAGCAGGAACTGGCGGCGGCGCGCGCACTCGTCGACGGCAAGCGAAAGGCCGAGGAAGAGCTGAGCGCGTTCTACGGCAAAGTGCTGCCGGTCGATCTGGTCGCCGCTCGGCGGATGACGTATTCCAGCCTGCCGGCGCTCGCGCGCAAGACGAACGTGAAATACGAGCAGCGGCGCACGAGCGTCGAGGAACTGGAAGAGGACGCGCGGCTGGGCCACCTGAGCATCCGGATGGGCCTGGCGTGCGATTACGAGAGCTTCCGCGATTTCATTTACCAGCTCGAGCGCGCCCCCGAGTTCGTCATTATTGACGACGTGACCCTGACCGAAGGCCAGACGGGGGAGCCGCTGTCGCTCACGATCAGCCTGTCGACCTATTTCCGGTTGAGGCCGCATGGCGCCTGAGCAGCGAAAACAGGTGGTGCTGGCGGTGGTGGCGCTGGCCCTCGCCGGGGTCGCGTACCGCCTGTGGTCCGCGTCGCCGCGCACGGCTGCCGGGGGACCGCCCGCGTCTAACAGCAGGGGCGCGAGCGCGCAGAGCGGGCCTCCCCTGATGGGGACGCCGGACGTGCACCTCGAGGCTCTCGCGGGCGAGCGGGTCGAGCCGGGGGAGGCCGAGCGGAATCTGTTCCGCTTCAAGCCGAAGCCCGTGCCTCCGCCGCCTGTGCCGAGTAAGCCCCCGGTGGCGACCGGGCCGGCCGAGCCAACCGGGCCGCCGCCGCCTTCCTCGGTGCCGCCGATTGCGCTGAAGTTCATCGGCCTCTGGGAGCTGACGGAGCAGAAACGAAAGGTCGCCGTGCTCACCGACGGCAAGGGCGGCGTGCCGATTTACGGGGGCGAAGGCGACACGGTCGAAGGGCGGTACAAGATCCTGAAAATTGGCACCGAGTCGATCGAGATGGCGTATCTTGACGGGCGCGGACGACAGACAATACGGCTCACAGGACAGTGACAGGGACAGAGACAGAAATTTCAGAGTTCAGAGTTGAGAGTTCAGATTGGACTTTCAGAGTTCAGATTGGAAGCTTCGCACATTGCCGAATCAACGGCAGACGCGCCGGAGACTCAGATTGTGCTCGGCGTCCTTCCTCGGCGGTCAAGAGACTGAGGGATCAGTGATCAACAGGCTGAGCAGGCTCAGCGCGATCGTCGTGCTGGCGATAGTGGTCGCCGGCTGCACGGCCGGGCGCGCCTACAAGGCGGGCGCCCAGGCCATGAGGGCCGGCGACCTGGACCAGGCCGTGGCGTACTACCGGACGGCCGTGCAAGCGTCGCCCGACAACGCGAACTACAAGATCGGCCTCGAGCGCGCGATGCAGGCCGCCTCGCGCGTGCACTTCGAGAAGGCGCGCGAATTCGAGGCCCTGGACCAACTCGAGGCCGCCCGCAGCGAGTACAAACTGGCGAGCGAGTACGATCCGAGCAACCGCACGGCGTCCGCCAAGGTCGCCGGGCTCGATCAAGTCCTTCGCCAGCGGGCCGAGGCGGCCCGGCCACGCCCGGCCATCGAGCAGCTGCGCGAGCGCGCACGGGCCGCGACGGCGCCGCCCGTGCTCAATCCGACGTCGCGCGAACCCCTGGTCGTCCGCTACAACAACGTGAGCGCCCGCGACGTCATCAACACGATTGGCGGGCTCACGGGCATCAACGTCACCTACGATCGCGAGCTGGTCGACCGGCCGCTCACGGTCCAGCTCGACGGCGTGACGCTCGAGCAGGCCCTCACCCAGATCATGACGATGAGCGGCTTCTCGTACAAGGTGCTGTCGCCCCAGACGATCTTCGTCTTCCCCGACACCCAGGCGAAGCACATCGTCTACGACGAGCAGGTCATTCAGACCTTCTACGTGTCGCACGCGGACGCGACGGACCTCGCGCAGCTCCTGAGCGCCATCATCCGGCTTCCGGGCATTCCCGTTCAGCCGATTATTCAGGTCAACAAGGCGAGCAACACGATCACGATTCGAGCCTCGACCGCGGTCGCGCAGATCCTCGAAAAGATGATCGCGCAAAACGACAAGCCAAAGGCCGAGATCGTGATCGACATCGAGATTCTCGAAGTCAACCGCTCGCGAGCAAAGCAGTATGGGTTGAATCTTTCCGAATACGCGCTCGGTGTGGCGTTCTCGCCGGAAGTCTCGCCGGGCGCCACCACGACGACGACGCCCGGAACCGGGACCGGCACCCCACCAGCGACCACGACGACCGCAGGGCAGTCCACGGGCCCGTCGGGGCTGAGGCCCCCGCCGCCGATCAACCTCAACACCCTGCAGCAGGGCGTGAGCGCCGCGGACTTCTATATCGCCGTGCCGACGATGCTGATCAGAATGCTCGAGTCGGACACGAGCACGAAACTCATCGCCAAGCCGCAGCTGCGCGGCGCCGAAGGGTCGAAGCTCTCGCTCGCGCTCGGCGACTCGATTCCGGTCATTTCGACGAGCTATACGCCGTTGGCGACAGGAGGCGCTGGCGTCAACCCGCTGAGCTCCTACACCTATCGTGACGTCGGTGTGACGATAGACATGACGCCGAAGGTCACGCCCGAGGGCGACATCATCATGGATCTCACGCTGGACAACAGCTCGCTCGGCGCCAACATCTCGGTGGCTGGTGTCAACGTGCCGTCGTTCGGCCAGCGGAAGATCACGACGAGGCTGCGTCTCAGGGATGGAGAGTCGAACCTGCTGGCCGGGCTGCTCCGCGAAGACGAACGGAAGTCGCTGAGCGGCTTCCCGGGCGCGATCCACGTGCCCATCCTGAAGCAGCTCTTCTCGTCGAACGACAACAGCATCACGCAAACGGACATCGTCATGCTGATGACCCCGCACATCATCCGGACGAGCGAGATCAGCGAGGACGATCTGAAGCCGATTTACATCGGGTCGCAGTCCAGCCTGGGCGTCGGCGGTCCGCCGCCGCTCATCGCGAGCCCGGACCTGGAGCCGGTCCCTCCGGGCGTCGCGCCGGGATCTGCGGCCGCCGCGCCTGCGCCGGCCGCGCCGGCGCCACAAATCGTCGGAACGACCCCCGGGGGTGTCAACGTGGCGGCGCCTCCCGGCAGTTCGCCCGTGCCTGGAACCGTGGTCGTGCCGCCAGCGGCGGCCCCCGCACCAGCGGCTCCGACACCGGCGCCTGTCGCGCCGCCGCCGACGCCGCCGACCTCACCGACATCACCGACAGTACCCCCAGGGGGCGCCGCGGCCGCACCAGCGCCTGCCGCGCCGACCTCTCCCCCCACGACCACCGCTGGCGTCGGCATCGCGCAGGTGATCGTGTCGCCGCCAGGCACGGCGTTCCGCGTCGGCGCCGGACCCTACACGGTGCCGATCTCGATCTCGAACGTGTCGCGGCTGTCCACGATTTCGCTATCGTTGACCTTCGATCCGGCGCTGCTGCGCGTGCGCACGGTGCAGGAGGGCCCCTTCATGCGGTCGGGGGGCGCGAACGCGACATTCACCAATCAAGTGGCGCCTGGGCGCGTCGACATCACGATCACGCGCAGCGGCGACGCGACCGGCGCCACCGGCACGGGTCTGCTTGCGGCGTTGCTCTTCGACGCGGTCGCGGCCGGCAACACGTCGCTCACGGTGAGCGGAGCGGCCACGGGCCCCGGGGGCACTCCGATGGGGTTACAGTTCCGGCCGATTACGGTCTCAGTGCAACCTTAGAAAGTTAAAAGTGAAAAGTTAAAAGTGAAAAGGACACTACACGGCGCCGATGGTTACACCTTCGTCGAGCTCTTGGTGGTGTCGACGATCCTGATCATTCTAGCGTCGGCGGTGATGCCGCTGGCGAGGGTGACCGCGACCAGGCAGCGCGAGATGGAGCTGCGCCGCGTGCTTCGCGAGATGAGGACCGCGATCGATCGCTACAAGGACGCGGCCGACCTCGGCGCCATCTCGCCGCTCGAGCTCAAGGCCGGCGCCGAGGGCTACCCGCCTGATCTGCAGACGCTCATCGACGGCGTGGCCGTGCCCAACGACGCGACCGGCCGCAAGCTGAAGTTCCTGCGACGGATTCCGCCGGACCCCATGACTCGCGACACCGAGTGGGGCCTGCGCTCCTACCAGGACGAGCCCGATGCGACGCGGTGGGGCGGGCAGAACGTGTTCGACGTGTACACCACATTCCAGGGCACGGCGCTCGACGGCACGAAGTACAGCGACTGGTAACGGAAGGGCAGCATGGGGGAATTGGATAATCGGGTAATTGGATAATCGGGTAATCGAGTAATCGGACCTCTATGAATCGGGTAATCGGGGAATTGGGTCATCGGGTAATTGATTGGGGCATTGCCCGGCGGCGCCGCATAGGCGCACGGCGCCTTCGTCCGGGCGAGCGAGTTGGACGGCCAATCGAGCAATCCAATTACCCGATTACCCGATTATCCAATTATCCAATTCAGCTCTCTGGCTCGTCCGGCTTTACCCTGATCGAGCTCATGGTGGTGATCTCCCTGATCGTCGTGCTGGCGAGCATGGGGATGGTCCAGTACCGCCAGAGCATCGTGCGATCGAAGGAAGCCGTGCTCAAGGAAGACTTGTTCCGGATGCGGGACGCGATCGATCAGTTCTACGCCGACAAGAACCATTATCCGACCACGCTCGATGCGCTCGTGGGCGACGGCTACATGCGCTCGCTGCCGAAGGATCCGTTCACCAACTCCGAAGCCACGTGGCAGACGGTGCCCGCCGAACCCGACCCCAACAATCCGATCGGAGACCCCGGCGTCTACGACGTGAAGAGCGGATCGGACGCCACCTCGATCGACGGTACTCGATACGCCGACTGGTAGAGTCGCGCCCACGACATCACCGCAGCATCCACGACGATCAACTCACGGGACACTGACCGCCGTCTGTCCACCCGAGGACTGACCCGTTGTGGTCGTGACGGTGACGGTGACCGTATAGATGCCGGCGAGGCTGTACTGATGAACCGCCTGATTGCTCGTCGTTGTCGCGGACGTCCCGTCGCCGAAATTCCAGAGATAGCTGCTCACCGTCGCGGTCGCCGGAGTGACGGTGGCGGTGAACGTCACAGTGACGGGAAGGACCACTCCAGCCTTCGTGAAGTTGACCGTCACGCCGAGCGGCGGCAGGGGCAGCACGACGATTGACGTGGCCGCCGAAGTCTCGGTTCCAAACGTGTCGGTCACCGTGACCCGGACGTCGTAGGTGCCATCATCGTCGTACCGGTGCTGCACGGTGATGCCGGTGCCGCTGACGGCGCCGAGATCTCTCGTCTCGCCATCGCCAAAATCAATCCTGACGTTGCGAATTTGAGCCGTGCTGTTTGCCCCCGGCTGTGCAGTGATGGTAAACACGATAGGTGTGTTCGCGATGAGCGTGCCGGACTGGACGCTGATCGACACCGTTGGTAGCGGATTCACCTTCACTTCGACTGTCGCCGAGGCTGTCCCGGTAGGCGTCGTGCCGGTCCCCGTGCCGGTACCGCCGGTTGGGGCCTGCACGCCGACGGTGGCTGTGACCGTCGCCAGAACGCTCGTCACCAGGGTCGTTTGAGCGGCGCCGTTCTGATCGGTGCTGACCAACGAACTAGACAGGCTTCCCGCGGATGTCGAGAAACCAACCGGAGCGGAGACCAGGGCGTTTCCATTGATGTCCACGACGTTGGCCGTGATCGTCGTGACGCCGCCGTTCGCCGATACCGGGTTCGGGTTTGCCGTCAACAACACGCGGCCGACCGCCGCCGTGCCAATCGCGATCTTGACCGCGCCGTTGGCGCCGGTCGTCGCGCCACCAGATATCGCCGTGATGGTCGCCGTTCCGTTACCGCTTCCCGCGTGAAACCTCACGATGATGCGTCCGCTGACGTCGGTGCGCGCTTCGGCAGGCTCGATCGAGCCGAGCGTCGTCGTAAATGTGACGACCGTACCGCTGTGCGGCGGCGTCCCGGCCGCCTCGAGCACCTGGCCGATGATGTCGGTCGTCCCGTCGACGGGTAACGCCGTGGCCTGGGCGGTCAGGGTGATCGTCGAACCGGTCGGCGCGAGCAGGGGCACCCTTTCACAAGCAGCAATAGAAAAGGGCACAACCAACGTGGCTGCGAGCAGACAACGGAGGCGAAGTGTGGTGCGCGGCGCCATCAATTCTGATAACATCTTAAGCTACATGTACTTAGGTGGTCAAGTGAACCGCCAGAGACCCGCAGTCGTCCCTGCGCTGGATGAGGGCTACGCCATGGTGGCGCTCCTCGTCAGTATGAGTGTCATGGCGATCATGATGACCGTCGCGATGCCTGTTTGGAAGCAGTCCGCCACACGGGAGAAAGAAGCGGAGCTCGTGTTTCGCGGCCAGCAGTACGTCCGGGCGCTCGAGCTTTTCCAACGAAAGTCTGGTCCGGGCACTGTGCCCGCGAACCTCGACGTGCTCATCGATCAGAAGTTCCTCCGCAAGAAATACAAAGACCCCATCACCGGCGAGGACTTCGCCCTCGTCAGCCCGAATACTCCCGCGGCGGGGCAGCCCTTGGCGCCCCAGGGACGAGGTGGTCCACCGGTCAGAGGCGGCGCACCGGGCCAGCCGAGCGCACAGGGGGCCGGACGATCGAGCCAGCCCGGCGGCACCATCGGCGTGCAAGCCGGCATCGTGGGCGTCGCGAGCAAGAGCAAGGCAACCTCCATTCGGCTCTACAACGGGCGCAGCCGATACAACGAGTGGCAGTTCGTCTACGTGCCCCGCCAGCAGGCGCCCGGTGCGGGCGGGGTCGGCGTCGGCGCGCCGGGTCAGCGCGGCGGACCGGGGCAGCCCCAGATTCCTGGCGTCAATGGTCCCGCGGGCCGCGGCGGCCCCGGGCGTGGCGACGGCCGAGGCGGGCGCGGCGACGGTCGGGGCGGTCCGCCGAATCAGCCGCCCGGAGGGCGTGGTGCCGGGGCACCCGGCGGACGCGGTCCCGGCGTGCAACCGTTCTCGCCAGGAGGCCAACCCTTCGGTGGCCAGCAGTTTCCGCAGCCTGATTAACGTGGGGCTCCGCCCCACACCCCGGCTCGGTCGCTTGCGCCCTTCGACTGGCTCAGGGCGCCCCGAGCATCGTCGAGGGGCGGGGACCCCTACGCCCCGCGCCGCTCCCTCGACCTTCGACTCGGCTCAGGTCGACCCTGAGCAGCGTCGAAGGGTCGCAGGCACGCCGTGCGCGCCTAGCCCCCGCCAGCCCGTTATGCGGAACGAGTACAAAATTCTCGTTTCGACCATAACGGGTTTAACGCCTCGGGCTGACAGCTGATAGCTGATGGCCGAGAGCTACAAGTAAGACGACGGAGAGTCGACCCCGGCCCGCCCCGTTTGCACAGAGGGAGCGCGGCCCATCGCGGTCCTCGTTCCGCATAACGGACTAGCTGCTAAGCAAAGCTAGGCGCGCACGGCGCGCCTGCGAGGGAGCGCGCGGGGCGGAGGGGTCCCCGCAAGCGACCGAGCCGGGGTGTGGGGCGGAGCCCCACGTTAGATCGTCGCGAGGGCGTCGTGAAACGCCCGTCGGACATTCTGGATCTGATCGAGTGTGCCGTCGCCGCAGACGCGATTGGTGAGCAGCACGAAATACCGATTGCGCGCGGGGTCGATCCAGAGCGACGTGCCGGTGAAGCCGGTGTGTCCAAAGGCGGCCGGCGACATCCTGGTTCCGCACGACGAGGTGGGCAGCATCGTGTCCCATCCGAGCGCGCGGGAGCTGCCAGGCACGGAGCTCTTCGTGATGGCGCTTCCCAGAATTGTCGGCGAAAACGGAGCCGGAAGCGATTGGTCGCCGCGCGCCCCGCGAAGCACCATCCGCGCATACGCGCCGACACCTCCGGCGGTGCCGAAGAGTCCCGCGTGTCCAGCGTGGCCACCCAGTGCCGCGGCGTAGTTGTCGTGCACTTCGCCAACGAGCCTCCGGCCGCGCCGCATGTCCTCTGCCATCGGTGTGGTCGGCGCGATTCGATCGCGCGGGATGCGCCGAACGTCGAATCCCAAGATCTGGTCTCCCAGGTCGGGAAGGATCGCCCCAAACTGCGCATCGAGCGGGCGGCGTCCCCGATCGGCCGCGATGAACCCGAGCAGGATGAACCCCAGGTCGCTGTAAATCGACTGCGCACGCGGCGGGCACTCGAGCGCCAGCCGGCAGATCTCGTGCTCGAATTCCCGCCGGCTGCGCGGCGGCGGATCCACGAGCCGGGCGGGCAGGCCCGACCCGTGTTCCAGCAGGTCCTGGACGGTGGCGGCCTCGCGGTCCGCTCCGCGCCATTCCTCGAAAAACGTGGCGACCGGCTCGCGCAGGTCGAGCGCCGAACGATCGCTGAGCGCAAGAATCACGCTGGTGGTTGCGAGCGGTTTGGTCAGAGAGGCGAGATCGAACACGGCGTCGTCGGTTGCGGGACCCGCGCCTTCGTCGAAGGAGAGCGAGCCGAGGGCCTCGCGCCACAGCACACCGCCCTCGTCGCCAACCTCGGCGACAACGGCTGGCACGACACGCTCGTCGATCGCGTGCGCGAGAACCGCGCGCGCTGCATCGATGCCGGCGCGATCGTTCATCACTTAGACATCTTCTAAGGCCATGATCGTGCCAAATGAGGCAAGTCTTCTGCCGGTGAGCCTTAGAAGCTGCCTTAGGCGCGGCCGTGAGAGGTGTCCTGCCGGCTACTCGATCTCCAGTAACTGCTTGAGCCTCGCCTCCGCGTCTTCGCCAATCGCATCGCGGACGACGTCGTGCGCCTTCCTGAGCCGGACCATCGCCTTGGCATAGGTCAGGCCGGTTTTCTGCATGACGATCGCCGCTTTGACGTCCCCTTTCGCGCGGTGCAGCAGCTCGTCGGCCGCGTCGTACTCGAGGCCCGTCACGATGGTGATGATGCGGCGCGCCCGGTCGCGCAGCTTCTCGGATCCCGCCTGTACATCGACCATCAGGTTGCCGTAGGTCTTGCCGATGCGGACCATCGCCCCGGTTGTGAGCATGTTCAGCACGAGTTTGGTGGCGGTTCCGGCCTTGAGACGGGTGGATCCCGCAATCACCTCGGGGCCCACGGCCGGCGCGATCGTCAGGTCGACGAACGTCTGCAGCTCGGTGCGCGGGTCGCAGGTGACGAAGATGATCTTGGATCCCGCGCGGCGGGCCCGCGTCAGCGCGCCCCGCACGAAAGGCGTCATGCCGCTCGCCGACACGCCGATGACGACGTCATCCTTCGTCGCGCGCAATCGGTTGATCGATCGGGCGCCCTCCTCGTAGTGGTCCTCGACGCCCTCCTTCGCGCGCATCACGGCGTCCTGGCCGCCGGCCATCACGGCCAGCACGAGATCGGGCTTCGTGCCGAAGGTGGGCGGCATCTCGGCCGATTCGACCACGCCGAGTCGTCCGCTCGTGCCCGCCCCGACAAACACCACGCGGCCGCCCTTGCGAAGCGCGTGCGTGACGATCTCGATGCCAACCGCAATGCGATCCTTTTCGCGGTGGACCGCCGCCAGCATCTTGCGGTCTTCGTTGAGCATTCCTTCGACGATGTCGGCGGGGGAAAGCTTGTCGATGGCCAGCGTCGAAGGATTGATGGCTTCGGTTGGGAGCGACTGCCACTTGGATTGGACGGCCATGCTGCGGGAGTTGCGAATACTAGCATAGTCGTTAGTCGATAGTCGCTAGTCGATAGTCGAACGACGCACGACATCGACGACTGGCGACCTCTTGACTAACGACCAACTTGACTAACGACCAACGACTAACGACTATCGACCAGGTGATTACCTCCTACCTCGACCACCTGTGCGTCGAGCGCCGGCTCGCCGCGCACACGCTCGAGAGCTACGCGCGGGATCTGCGGGCGTTGGCGAGGTTCGCCGCCGGCCGCAAGGCACGCGTCGGCGCGTTGGACCGGCACGCGCTCGAGGCGTTCGTGCGGCAGCAGATGGCACAGGGCCTCTCGCCGCGATCGGTGGCGCGGAGCGTGGCCGCGCTTCGAGGCTTCTACCGCTTCCTCGTCGTGGAGGGACACGTCGCACACAGCCCGGCCGACGACCTGCGCGCGCCGCGGGCCTGGCCCGCGCTGCCGACGTGTCTCTCGATCGAGCAGGTCGACACGCTCGTCGCGTCGCCCGATGTGTCCACGCCGATCGGCCTGAGGGATCGCGCGATGATCGAAGTGCTCTACGCCACCGGCCTGCGCGTGTCCGAGCTCGTCGCCATTCGCGCGGCCGATCTCCACCTCGAGGCGGAGTACCTGACCTGCGTCGGCAAGGGCAGCAAGGAGCGGCTCGTGCCGATCGGCGCCGAGGCAACCGCCTGGGTGCGGCGCTACCAGCGCGACGGGCGGCCGGCGCTCGCAAAGGGCCGTGGGAGCCGTTCGACGCCGCGTCTGTTCGTCAACGCGCGGGGCGGTCCGCTCAGCCGCGTCGGCCTCTGGAAGATCCTCAAGGCGCACGGTCGCCGCGCCGGTCTGCCCGCTTCGCTCAGCCCGCACGTGCTCCGGCACTCCTTTGCCACGCACTTGCTCGAGCGCGGCGCCGACCTGCGCGCGATTCAGCTGATGCTCGGGCACGCCGACCTCTCGACTACGCAGATCTACACCCACGTGCTCGAAGCGCGGCTCCGAGCGGTCTACGACCGCTTTCACCCGCGGCCGTGATTCTGTTAAGCTTAGCGGTTTAAGGAGCACTCGGCCTATGAGCCGTAACGGACGGCACCTGTTCACCTCGGAGTCAGTCACCGAGGGTCACCCCGACAAGATCGCCGATCAGATTTCCGACTCCATTCTCGACGCCCTCCTCGCGCAGGACCCGCAGAGCCGCGTCGCGTGCGAGACGCTCGTCACGACCGGCATCGCCTTCATCGCCGGCGAGATCACGACGCGCGCGATCATCGACTATCAGCAAGTCGTGCGCCAGACCATCGCCGACGTCGGGTACACACGAGGCAAGTACGGATTCGACGCCGAAACGTGCGCGGTCATCTCCGCCATTCACAGCCAGTCGCCAGACATCGCCATGGGCGTGGACACGGGCGGCGCCGGCGACCAGGGCCTCATGTTCGGCTTCGCCTGCACCGAGACCGACGAGCTGATGCCGCTGCCCATCATGCTGGCCCACAAGCTGACCAAGGGCCTGTCGTGCGCGCGGCGCGACGGCGTGCTCCCCTACCTCCGGCCCGACGGCAAGTCGCAGGTGACGGTCGAATACGACGGCGCGAGACCGGTCCGCGTCGACGCCGTCGTGGTCTCGAGCCAGCACAGCCCGGAGGTCAGCAACGAGCAGATGAAGGCCGACATCGCATCGACGATCATCAATCGTGTGATTCCCGCGAGCATGATGGACGCGCAGACCAAGATCTACGTGAACCCGACGGGACGCTTCGTCGTGGGCGGGCCGCACGGCGACGCCGGCGTGACGGGCCGGAAGATCATCGTCGATACCTACGGCGGCGCCGCGCCGCACGGCGGCGGCGCGTTCTCGGGCAAGGACCCCACGAAAGTCGACCGCTCCGCGTGCTACATGGCGCGGTACATCGCCAAGAACGTCGTGGCCGCCGGCATCGCCGACCGCGCGCTCGTGCAGCTCGCGTACGCCATCGGCGTCGCCGATCCCGTGTCGGTGATGGTGCACACGGAAGGCACTGGGCGCATTCCGGCAGAACGCATCACCGAGATCGTCCGCGCGCATTTCAGCCTCACACCGCGCGGCATCATCGATGATCTCAACCTGCGCCGGCCGATCTACAAGAAGACCGCCGCGTTCGGCCACTTCGGCCGCAGCGAACCCGAGTTCACGTGGGAGAGGACCGACAAGGCGGCGGCGTTGAAGACAGCCGCCGGGCTGTGACGGAAATTAGGAATTAAGAATTGAGAATTAAGAATGCGTGGCTCGTTCAGAATGCGTCGCCCTTGCCGACGAATTCTTACTTCTTAATTCCCAATTCCTAATTTCCTGGATTAGGTTCGTACCGTCAATATCATGTAGCCCGCCGCGGCACCGAACAGCAGATTCGGCGCCCAGGCCGCTAGCACGGGCGGCAGCAGGCCGCCTGCCCCAAACGCGCCGAACACACTCTCCGCAATCCGGTACGTGATGGCGATGGCGAGCGCGGCGCCGATGCCGTACAACGCGCCTCGCCGGCCGGTCGTTGCGGCAAAGGGCACCGCCAACAGCGTCAGGATGATTGTCGTCAGCGGGAAGGCGACCTTCCGCTGCAGGGCCACGACATACCGCGCGGCGTCGGAGCCGCTTCCCTGGAGGCGCCCGATGAAGTCCCGGAGCTGGCCGTAGGTCATCATGTCGGCGTCTGGAATCTCGCTCCTGAAGTACGTCGGCGGTTCGAGCCAGAACTCCTTCTCGGCAAACGCCGTGTACTGCACGGCCGTGTGATCGCGGGCGCGCGCCGCGCCTCCGAACGAGCGCTCCCAGCCCTGTCGGCCCGTCCAGCGAATCAGTCCGCCGTCTGCTGGGTCGAGCGCTCGAAAGGGCGCCGCGTCGCGCGAGAAGGTCATCCCGCGAAGCGTCCACGACCGCGGATCGAGCCGGTACACGTGTAGGCGCGAGAAGCGGTTCCCGCTCGAGTCGAAGAAGTCGTAGTGGTACATGCTGCCGTCGGCGCCGACCGCCCATCGGCGATCGAGTGGCGAGGAGAGCGCCGGCCACTTCCGAATGACGCGCTCGAGCCGATCGGCTTCGCGCCTCGCCGGCGCGAGCACCCGCTCCTGCAGGCCGTACAACAGTGCGCTGGCCGCCAGCCCGAAGACCACGAGCGGCGCGGCCGTCCGATACAAGCTGATCCCGCAGGCTCGCATCACCATGAGCTCGTTGTTCTTGGCAAGCACGCCGAAGGTGACGAGAGACGCCACCAGCACGGCCATGGGGATGACGTAGTACATGAAGAGCGGGGTCTGAAAGTAGAAGAACCGCAGCAGCATCGTCGTCGTCGTGTCCCCGCGAAACAGCTTGTCCACGAGGTCGATGAACGTCGAGATGTAGAAAATCACCATCAGCCCCAGGACGCCCAGCAGGAATACCCGCAGGTACTCGCGACCGAGGTAGGTGTCGAGAAGGCGCGGCGCCGGCAGATTCAGGTGCGGCAGCCGCACCACCACCACGACGCGAGGGGGGGTGGACGCTACCGAGGAGCCGCCCGAGACGGGCACCCGGCGCCAGAACGCGGGAAGGCTGACCCTGATCGGCTGGTCCGCCCGGCGCGCGCGCCAGGTCACCATCGCGGCCGCGGCAGCCGCCATGACCAGGTGCGGCACCCACGGCGCAACCGCGGGATTGAGGCGGCCTCCCATCGCAAACGATCGAGTCCCGTAGATCAGGATGTAGTAGACGACAATGACGCCGAGCCCCACGACGAAGCTGGCAAACTTGCCGTCTTTCCGGTTCGTCGCCCCGAGCGCCAGGCCGATCAGCGCGAGGATCGGGCAGGTGAGTGGGAGGGCGATTTTGTACGATCGCATGAAGCGTTCGGGGATCGCCGGCTCGCCCGTGGCGGCCGCCTCGGCAATGCGCGCGTCCAGCTCGGCAAACGTCATCTCGGGCGCGCCGCGGCTCGGCGACTCGGGGAAGAGCGACTTGGGATTGAGCACGATCGTCATTCGCTCGAACCCACCACCGTCGTAGAAATCGGGCCTGCTCCCGATCGTCGTGTGGCTCGTGCCGTCGACCAGCTGCAGGTGGACCAGCTGTTTCTCGCGGTCAACCAGCACGCGACCCTCTTGGGCGAAGTACACCGTCGTGTAATCGGGCCGGGTCGTGTCGGCCACGAACATGTGCCGCCAGCCGCCCTCGGCCGAGACGTCCTGCACGTAGATGACGTGGTCGGGCAACTCCTGGAAGAACACCCGCGGCTTGATCTTCGTTTCGACCTGCTCCTTGAGAAGACCGAGCGTAATCTCTCGAAACGTCTGGTTGGCGTCGGGAAGCGCCACGATCACTTCGTAGGCGGTCGCGGCCGTCCCCGCGAGTGCCACGAGGATGACGGGACGCGCCACACGCAGGAGGCTGACGCCGCACGCCTGCATCGCCACGAACTCGCGGTCGGCGGACAGACGTCCAAAGCCCATCAAGATGCCGAGCAGGACCGCAATCGGAATGGTGAGGCTGAGCGCCTGGGGCAGCAGCGTCAGCAGCACCTGCAGCACGACCGACCACGCGACGCCTCTCGAGATGAGCGATTCGGCCTGTTGGAGGATCGGCGGGATTTCGAGGACGAAGGTGAACACCACCAGCGCCAGCAGCATGGGCGCGACGATCTCTCGTACGAGGTAGCGGTCGAGGATCGTGAACATTGAACGGCAGTTAACAGTCGACAGTTCACAGTCCACAGTTGCAGAACTGTCAACTGTGGACTGTCGACTAGACTAACACTTGTGACGCGCGTGGCGTTCCTCTGGCACATGCACCAGCCCTATTACGAGGACCTGGTCACCGGCGAGCACATCCTGCCCTGGGTCCGCCTGCACGCCCTCAAGGACTACTACGGGATGGTGGCGCTCGTCGACGAGTTTCCGTCGATCCGGCTGACGTTCAACCTCGTGCCGTCGCTGCTCGTGCAGCTCGAGGCGTTTGCCGCCAATCGGGCGCGCGATCGCGCGCTCGACCTGAGCCTCAAGCCCGCGGCCGACCTCAGCCCGGACGAGACCTTCTTCATCATCCAGCACTTTTTCCACGCGCAGCGGCAGCGGATGATTGAGGCCCACCCACGCTATGCGGAGCTGCTCGCCGAGCGCGGCTCCGCGTCGACGCCAAGCGAGGCCCGTGCCGCCGCACGGCGCTTCAGCACCGACGACCTGCGCGACCTGCAGGTGTGGCATAAGCTGGCGTGGCTGGACCCCTTCTACCAGGACCGCGACACCCGCGTCAGAGCGCTGGTGGGGAAGGGGCGGGGCTTCAGCGAGGCGGACAAGCAGCTCTTGCGCACGATCGAGCTGGAACTGCTGAACGCCGTTCTGCCGGCGTATCGGGCGGCCGCCGCACGGGGACAAATCGAAATCGCGACATCGCCCTTCTATCACCCGATCCTGCCGCTCGTCTGCGACTCCGACGTGTACAAGCGGACCCACCCCGAGTCGCCGATGCCGCGGCACCGCTTCGTCCATCCCGAGGATGCCCGGGAGCAACTGACCCGCGCGTCGGCACTGCACGAGCGGCTCTTCGGACGACGGCCGGTCGGGCTGTGGCCCTCCGAGGGGTCGGTGTCGAACGCCATGGTCCCCCTGGTGGCCGAGGCGGGTTTCGAGTGGATGGCCACCGACGAGTTGGTTCTGGCCCGGACGGCCGGGATGGTGTTCACGCGCGATGGCCAGGGCCACCTCGATCAGCCCGAACGGCTGTATCAGCCCTACGTGGTGTCGGCTGCGGGCGGCCGCGTCGCCTGCGTGTTCCGCGACCACGCCCTCTCGGACTTGATTGGCTTCACCTATGCCGGATGGCACTCCGATCGCGCCGCCGAGGATTTCGTGGGCAGACTGGTCGAGGGGGGCCGGCGCTACGCGGCGCGGGGCGGCAGGGGAGAGCCGCTCATCTCCATCGTCCTCGACGGCGAGAACGCGTGGGAGCATTACGAAGGCGGCGGCCGGCCGTTTCTCCGTGCGCTCTACCAACGCCTTTCGAACCACGCGGAGCTTCGCACGGTGACGATGGGGGAGGCCTGCCGGGGGGCGCAGGCCGAGCTTGCCGGGATCTTCCCCGGATCCTGGATCGACGCCAACTTCTACATCTGGATCGGCCACCACGATGACCGCCGGGCTTGGAGCCAGCTGGCCGAGGCGCGCGACGCGCTGACCGCACCCGGGCACGCAGACCCGTCCGCCCTCGAGCGGGCCCGTGAGGAGGTGCTCATCGCCGAAGGCAGCGATTGGTTCTGGTGGTACGGCGACGACCACTCGTCGGACCACGACGCGGAGTTCGACGACCTGTTCCGGCGTCATTTGCGCAACGTGTATCGGTTGCTGCAGAAACCAGTGCCCGACGAGCTCTTCACGACCAACATCTCAGCGGCGGCGCCTCCGCCTGCGGCGACGGCACCGACCGGGCTCGTCCACCCAGCGCTCGACGGCGAAGAAACGAGCTACTTCGAGTGGTTGGGCGCCGGCCGGTTCGACGTGCGCGACACGCCGGGCGCGATGCATCAGACCGACCGGCGGGCGCCCCACCTGACCAGCATCCAGTTCGGGTTCGACCGCGAGCGGCTCTACCTCCGGCTGGACGGCGAGCGACCGATGCGGGAGCTCCTGGCGCTGGGCCACGAGGTCTCGCTGATCTTCCTGAAGCCGGCGGGCGTGCGGTTCTCGATCCGCCAGACGGATGGACAGAATCGCACCAGTGGCGTGCCTGCGCATGCCGCCGGCTCGATTCTGGAGCTGGCGATTCCGGTCAGCGCCCTTGGGCCCGTGTCGGCGGTGTCGCTGTTTGTGGCCGTGCATGACGCGCACGGCACCGAGCTGGAGCGCCACCCCCCGAATCGGCCGATCGAAGCGGATGTTCCCGATCCGGCCTTTGAGGCCCGTCAGTGGAGCGCGTAAATAGTTCAGCGTTCAGATTGGTAGAGTTCAGAGTTCATTCCGCGGGACTCCCGAACGCTGAATTCTGAGGTCTAAACTCTGAAGTTCTCTAATGAGTCTGATAATGTATGTTATGTTAACCTACTGGTCGCCATCAGGCGGCGGCGCCGGGAAAGGCGTTCGGTGGTCGCTGATATTCCGACCGCCCTGCGCGAGAGGCCGAGGAGGAAGCCTGGACCGGCAACCGACCGCGGCGTTACGCATCCCAGACTGCGGCCGGCGCTCTGATCGGCTGCCTACTTCTTCCGCAGGTCGCGCAGAATCGCCTCGAGCGCGTCGATGAGCTCGTCGCGGCTCACGCGCGACTTGGCGAAGCTCAATTTCAGGTTGAACTGCTTGGAGGGTGGGCGGAAGGCGAACACGAAATGCTTCGGGCGCCCGGCCTTGGGCTTCAGGGTCGCCTCGCGCACCTGCTGGCGCGTTGCGCCGCCCTGGCTGGTGATCTTCTCGACGAGGGCCGTCATTTTCTCGGGCGTCTCCTGCCGAACTATCTGTAGGAGCAACGACTTGGAGGAAATGTCGGCCAGCCGACAGAGATCCCGTACGGCGTCGGGCATGCCCGCGAGCGCCAGGGACTCGGTAATCGACGTGCGCGACTTCCCCAGCCGTCTCGCCAGCTCCTCGTGCGTGTAGCCGCAGCGCTCGGCCAGCCCGTCGAGCGCCTCGGCTTCCTCGAACGGCGTCAGGTCCTTGCGTTGCAGGTTCTCGATGAGCGCCAGCTCGATGACTTCGGCATCGCTCACCTCGCGGACGATGACCGGCAGCTCCTCCAGCCCGGCGCGGACCGACGCCTGGTAGCGCCGCTCACCGGCGATGATCTGGAAGCGATCGCCCCGCTGCCGCACGATGAGCGGCTCGATGACGCCCTGCTCGCCGATCGACGCGACGAGCTCCGAGAGATCGCCCATCACCTGTCGCGGCTGGTTCGGGTTCGGATCGATGAGCTCGATCGGCACCACGCGCCCGACCGGCGTCCCGGCCGACGCGGCGAGCTGCTCCACGTAATGCGAGTCGTGGCGCATCGAGATCGACTGCGGCAATCCCCGTCTAGACACGATCGATGACCTCCTCGCAGAGCCGGTAATACTCGGTCGCGCCGGTCGACCCGGGCGCGAACGTGAAAATCGACTCCTTGTAGGCCGGGCTCTCCTCGAGCCGGACGCTCTTGGTGATCACGGTCTTGAAGACCTTGCCCCCGAACACCTTCTGAATCTGCGACCGGATGTCGCGCGCGAGCGACGTCCGCTTGTCGTGCATCGTGATGACCACCCCGAGAATCCGCAGCGCCGGGTTCGGCCGCGCCCGCACCTTCTCGATGGTCTCGAGCAGGTCGTCGGTGCCCTCGAGCGCGAAGTATGACGACTGAATCGGGATGAGCAGGTGCGTCGACGCCACGAGCGCGTTCACCGTCAGCAGCCCCAGTGTCGGCGGGCAGTCGATGACGATGTTGGGGTACTCCTTGCGGAGGGGCTCGATCTTGTCCTTGAGGCGGAAATGGGCGTCCAGCTCGCCCACCAGCTTCGCCTCGAGCTTGGCCAGCGCGATCCGCGACGGCGCCACGAACAACTTCTCGACCGGCGTCGGCAGGACCACGTCCTCGAGTCGCACCGCCGGATCGGCGATCGCGTCGTACACGCTCCGCGTCACCTGCGGCATGTCGAGAAACGACATCGTGCTGTTGGCCTGCGGATCGAGGTCGATGAGGAGGGTGCGCTTTCCCCTGAGGGCGAGCGCCGCAGCCAGGTTGATGGCCGTCGTCGTCTTGCCCACGCCCCCTTTTTGGTTGGCGATGGCGACAATCATGCGGGCGCTTTGAGGCGACGCTTCGCTAACGATTCTAGCGCAGAATCCGCGGCGCGCAGCCGGGTATTACGGCGCGCCCACGAGCCCTTGCCGGCTCCGCGCCCTCCGTTTCACATCTTGTACTCGAAATCGTCCGGGTCGAGGCTCTCGAGCCACTTGTGCAGCCGGTCGGTGTCGGCCTTCTCGGGCACCGAGTCGAGCGTCTTGGCGTTGTCGAGAATCGCCTCCTCGACGAAAATCGGCGCCCGCGTGCGCAGCGCCAGCGCGATCGCGTCGCTCGGCCGGGCGTCGATGGCGACCGTCGCGCCATTCCACGTCAGGTAGATGAGCGCATAGAACGTGTTCTCCTGGAGGTCGCACACCACCACTTTCTCGACCGACGCCTTCAGGTCCTCGATGATGTTGCGGAGCAGATCGTGCGTCATCGGCCGCGGGGTCGAGACGTTCTCGATCTGCAGCGCGATGGCATTGGCTTCGAAGATCCCCACCCAGATCGGCAGGACTTTCTGCCCGTCCTTGTCGCGCAGGATCACGATCGGGCTGTTGGTAATGGGGTCGACCATCAACCCCTTGATCGTCATCTCGATTTGCATAGCTTCGGCGCGCCTTGCTTCGCGCTCACCCGGCAACCTAGGCACCAACAGAGGCCTTGTCAAGGGGAACCGTGCCCCACACGCTATGGGGGCCGGCCCGCTGGATCCGCACGCGGACCATCCGCCCCATCCAGTCGGCCGGGCCCGGCAGGTTCACCACGACGTTCTGGCCCGTCCGGCCCGACACCTCGGTGTCGCGCCGCCGGCTCGCGGCATCGACCAGCACCTCGACCTCCCGGCCGATCAGCCCCTCGTTCAGCTCGCTCTGAATCCCCCGCTGCGCCGCTTGCAGGGCGACAATCCGCCTCGTCTTCTCCGCCTCATCCACATCGTCGGCCAGCCGCTTGTCCGCCAGCGTGTTGGGCCGCGGCGAGTACTTGAACGAGAACATGCTGTGGAACCGCACGGCCTCGGCCAGCGACAGCGTCTCCTCGAAATCGCGGTCGGTCTCTCCAGGGAACCCGACGATCATATCGGTTGAAAGCGCCACATCCGGCAATGAGGCCCTGATCCGCCCGACCAGCTCCAGGTAGCTCTCGCGCGTGTACCGGCGGCGCATGCCGCCGAGGACCCGGGTCGAGCCCGACTGCACCGGGAGGTGGAGGTGCCGGCAGACCTTCGGCAGGCGCTGCATGGCGGCGAGGAAGCCCGAGGAAAAATGCCGCGGATGGGGGCTGGCGAAGCGGATGCGCTCGATGCCCGGAATCTCGTGAACCGCCTCGAGCAGACCCGTGAAGTCGCACGACGGATCGTCGGGCGCCTCGTAGTGGTTCACAATCTGACCAAGGAGCTGCACTTCAACCCGGCCGCTCTCGGCGGCCTCCCGCGCCTCGGCGAGGATGTCGGCCTTGGGTCGCATGCGCTCGTGGCCGCGCGTGTAGGGCACGACGCAGAAGCTGCAAAACTCATTGCACCCCTCGATGATGGTCACGTACGCCTTGACCGGATCGCTCCGCCGCGTGACGCCGAGCGGCCAGGTCACGTCCTCGTACGGATCGAGATCGATCAGGGGCCGCCGCTCGCCGGCCGCCCGCTCGACCAGCATCGGCAGGCGCCGCATCGCTTGCGTGCCGACGATGACGTCGGCGACGCCGGGAGACCGTGCGAGCAGCGAGCCGCCCTCCTGTTGGGCCACGCATCCGGCCACCGCCACGACCGGGTCGCGTCCGGTGTCGGCCGCCATCTGGCGCAGCTCGCCCAGGCGGGTGTACAGCTTTTCCTCGGCGCGCTCCCGCACACTGCAGGTGTTGATCACCAGGACGTCGGCATCAGCCGCCTCGTCGGTCGCTTCGTAGCCGGCCTGCTCGAGCAGGCCAGCCATCCGCTCCGAATCGTGCACGTTCATCTGGCAGCCGAAGGTCTCGATGAGATACTTGCGCGCCATTGGTCAGGACCGGCGTGGGGGTCTGGCCCCACGCGAACCCTTCGCCCTTTCGCTTTCGCCTTTCGCCTGGGTCGGCAGCGAAGCTTCGCCTCGAACCGCCGAGTAACGGGCGCGCGCGGAAATTTGTGTCATTCGAATGGACATTGGCTTTAGAAGATGTCTAGGGCCTCCGATGTGTCAGCATCTCACGGGCAGACGCCCGAATTCCATCTGTGACGCCGGCGCCGCCCAGCATACGTGAAATCTCCTCGACCCGCTCGGCGCCCTCCAACCGCTTGACGGTCGTGTGCGTGCGGCCTGCCTCGACCCGCTTGTCGATCTGGAAGTGTGTGTCGGCGTAGGCGGCAATCTGCGGGAGGTGCGTGATGCACAGCACTTGGAACGCGGAGGCCAGCGCCCGCAGCCTGCTCCCCACGACGTCGGCCACTCGTCCCCCGATGCCGGCGTCGACCTCGTCGAAGATGAGGCCGGGGGCCGCCGCGCTCGGCGGGCGCGTGCCGGCGTCGCTCCAACCGTGGCGTGACGCCGCCATGATCGTCTTGAGGGCGAGCATGATCCGCGACAGCTCTCCGCCCGACACGATGCGAGCCAGGGGCCGAAGATCCTCTCCAGGGTTGGGCGAGACGTACAACTCCACGCCGTCGATGCCCTGCGCGGACCACGCGCGCTCGTCGAGCGCGGAAAATCGCGGCTCGAAGCGAGTGCGATCCATGGCCAGCTCTTCGAGCGCCTTCTCGAGCGCACGGACCAGCTCGGTGGCCGCGCGGCGGCGCGCGTCGGACAACACGCGGGCGTCGTCGAGGAAGCGTTCGCGGGTCGCGCGGGCGTCGCGCTCGATCTCGACCAGCCGCTCACCTCCCCTTTCGAGGTCGGCCAGTTCCTGCCGAAGGGTGTCGCGCCGCGCGATCACATCGCCGAGCGCGGGGCCGTACTTCCGCTTCAGGCGCTCGAGGAGCGCGAGTCGTTCCTCCACCTCTTGGAGCCGGGCCGGCCTTGCGTCAATCGTGTCGACGTAACGCCTCAGAAACGCCGCCAGATCCTCGAGCTCGCACTTGATGGCGTCTTTCCCGTCCAGATACCGCAGAAATCTCGGATCGATCGCGGCCAGGTCGGCCACGCGCCGCCACACGCCACCCAGCCCCGCCAGGATCGAATCATCGCGCTCGTGGAGCGCCGCGTAGCTGTCCCGGCACAGACGCTCGACGCGTTCGGCGCTGGCCAGGACGTGGCGCGTGGCCGCGAGATCGGCGTCCTCGCCGCTCTTCACGTTCGCCCTCTCGATCTCGGCGAGCTGGAACGCGGCCAGATCCTGCCGCACCCCGCGCTCGGCGACTGCCTGGCGCACGCGGGCCAGCTCGTCCGCGACAGCCCGCATCCTCTCGAACGATGCGGCCACCGTGCCGACGAGCGCGTCGAGCGAGCCCGCCTGGTCGACGACTGCGAGGTGCGTGGCAGCATCGAGCAGCGTCTGATGCTCGCGCTGTCCGTGAAGCTCGATCACGCGGGCCGACAGGTTCTTGAGCGCGCTCGAGGTGGTCAACTCTCCGTTGATGAACGCGCGGCTCCGGCCCTGCGCGCTGATCTCGCGGCGAATGAGCAGCTCTTCGCCGCCGCTGTCGAAGATGGCCTCGATCGTGGCCGTGTCTTCGCCGGTGCGGACCAAGTCGCCCGACGCGCGTCCGCCGAGCAGCAGGCCCACGGCTTCGACCAGGATCGACTTTCCCGCGCCTGTTTCCCCGGTCAGGACGTTCAGGCCCGGGTCGAATTCGACCTCGACCGAATCGATGACGGCGAGTCGCCGGACGCGAAGAAAGCGCAGCATAGGTTTGGGCGGAACTCCAATCGTAACATAGGTTTGACAGCATTTTCCCAAAGTGATACAGTTTGGCACATCGCGCTGTCCCAGCGGCGCACACCTGTCGTCCCGGAGGGCCATTGCGCACGCTCGGAAGCCCGTACCTCGCCTTGCTTGCGCAGGCGCAGGGCGGCGCCCTGTCAGGCATGTCTGACAGCTCGGGCACGAGTCCGCTCGAGTTGCTCGCCAATTCTGGTTACGTCGCGAAGGTCGTTCTGTTCATGCTGGGGATGATGTCGATCGTCTGCTGGGCAATCATCTTCTACAAGGTCTGGACCTTTCGGCGTGCCAATCGTCAGTCGGGAAGTTTTCTCGAGGTGTTCCGGCGCAGCAACAAGTTTTCCGAGGTGCAGGCGGTATGCCGATCGCTCGAGGACAGCCCGCTCGTCGGCTTGTTCCAGGCTGGCTACGCCGAGCTGACCGCGCAGCTCCGCCAGGCGACGTCCACTGAGGAGGCCGCACCGGCCGGCGCGGTCAATCCGCGCGCCGCCGCCGGGCGTCCAATGCTGAAGAGCCTCACGGCGGTCGACCGCGCGCTCCTGCGGGCATCGGTGGTCGAGACGAACAAGCTCGAGCTGTGGATCTCGTTTTTGGCGACGACCGCGAGCATCGCACCCTTTATCGGCTTGTTCGGCACGGTGTGGGGGATCATGGAGGCGTTCCTGAATATCAGCGAGCAGGGATCGACGAGCCTCGGCGTCGTGGCGCCCGGCATCGCGACGGCGCTCATCGCGACGGCGGCCGGGCTGGCGGCCGCCATCCCGGCGGTCATCGCCTACAACCAGCTCTCGCACCGTGTGAAGCTGTTCGCGTCGGAGATGGACGATTTCGCCATGGAGTTCTTGAACATCTCTGAGAGAAACTTTACATAGTCGTCAATCGGTGGTCGATAGTCGATGATCGTGGACTCACCACGGCTCGACTAACGACTAACGACTATCGACTATCGACTACGATGGCCAAGATTCAAACAGCGGCGGATTCGTCGCCCGGACGGTTCGGGCGCGGACGGCGGGTCACGAGCACGCTGTCGGACATCAATGTGGTCCCGCTCGTGGACGTGATGCTCGTGCTCCTCATCATCTTCATGGTGACGGCGCCGATGATTCAACGCGGGATCGACGTCAACCTGCCGGTCGCGCGTCGCGCGAACCCCATCGAGGGCGAGCGCATCACGATTACGGTGCCGCTCGGCTACAAGGACAACGGCATCGTCTATCTCAACGAGGATCCCGTCAGGTCCGACGTCCTCATCGAGAGGGTCCGGCAGCGGCTGCAGACCTTGCCGCAGAAGTGGGTGTACCTGCAGGGCGATCGGGGACTCCTGCTCGGCGATGTCATCGACGTCTTCGACCGGCTCAAGGGTGCCGGCGTCGAAACAATTGGGCTGCAAACGCAGGCACCCGTGTCACGGTAACGGCACGCGTATCAATGGATGTCACAGGTATCCTTCGCGACCGCATGGAGGCCCCCGCCGGGCTGCAGCAGATGGCCGTCGTCTCGGTCCTCGTGCATGGCGCGCTCCTTGCGGCTCTGGTGCTGTCGCCCGGCGGCTGGTTCGGCCGGCGACAGGCGGAGCCTCGCACGGTGATGACTATTTCCCTGGGCGGCGGGACGCCCGGGCCGGACAACGGCGGGATGACCTCGATCGGCGGCCGCGCGGTGCAGGCCGAGAAACCGCCCGACGCGCCACGCGAAGCGGTCCGGCCGCCGGCGGCGAAAACTCCCGCGATGACGGTGCCGGTCCGCGGGGCCAAACCGAGTCGGGTAAGCGCGACACCGGTCGAGGAAGGACCCGACGAGGCGCGCGGGCGCACGCCGTCGAAGGGCGCCGACATCACGCCGGGCACGTCGGTGGCCGAAACGGGCGTGCGCGGGCAGGGATTCGGCCTCTCCACGGGCGGCGGCACGGGCACCGGATCGCGCCTGGACATCACGGGCGACTTCTGTTGCCCCGACTACATTCTGCTCATGGTGGAAAAAATCCGAAGCAACTGGAACTCGAAAGTGGATGCCGTTGGCGAGACGATGGTGATGTTCACCATTCTCCGGGACGGCCGGCTCGTCGAGCCGAGAACCGAGCGGTCGAGCGGGTATTCGGCGCTCGATTTGAGCGCCGTGCGGGCGCTCGTGTACACGAGACAGCTGCCAGCGCTTCCCGAGGCGTATCCAAATCCCTCGCTGACCGTTCACCTCAATTTCGAGTACACACGATGAAGCGGATGCTCCTCACCGTTCCGGCGACGGCCGTCGTGATCGCCGCGCTCGGCGCGCAGGCGCCGCAACCACCGGCCGTCTCGCAGCAGCCGGCCGACGTCACCGCGACCATCAGCAGCGGCGACGTCGGCATGCCGCCCCGCTTCGCCGTACCCGATTTCATCGCCTTGTCGAAGGACGCAGAAACCGCCAGCGCGGCCGAGACCATCGCCCGCGTGCTCTGGGACGACCTGAACTTCGAGCACGAGTTCGCGCTGATCCCGCGCGACGTCTACCAGACGATTCGCGCCGCGACGTCGATGTACGACGTGCCGCTCGACCGCTGGCGCGAGGTGAACGCCGACGGCGTCGTGATCGGCACCGTGCGCAAGACCGACATCGGCGTGCAGGTCGAGGTCCGGCTCTTCAACGTGCGCGGGCGGACCTCACCGTTCGCGCGCGAGTACAGCGGGTCGATCGCCAACCCGCGCGCGTACGCACACAAGATTGCCGACGAAATCCACCAGCAGCAGCGCGCCCTGCGCGGCGTGGCGCAGACCAAGCTCACGTTCAATTCCGATCGTGACGGCGAGCGCGTGGCCGGCACGATCGAGAACCGGAGCGCCAAAGAGATCTACATCGCCGACTACGACGGCGACCACCAGCGGCGTGTGACGACGGGGTTCTCGCTGAACATCACCTCGACGTGGTCTCCCGATGGCCGCTCCATCGCCTACACGTCCTACATCCGCGGCCTCCCGAACATTTTCGTGTCGCACATCTTCCAGGGCACACGGGACGAGCTGACGAAGAACGCCGGCAATAACTTCCTGCCGGTCTTTTCGCCCGACGGCACGCGCATCGCGTTCATGTCGAACCGCGATCAGGCGGGTAATACGGAGATCTACGTCATGAACGCCGACGGTTCGAATGTGCGCCGGCTGACCACCAATCCGGGTGCCGACGGCGCGCCGACCTGGTCCCCGGCCGGTACGCAGATCGCGTTCGCCTCGGACCGAACCTCGACGCCGCAGATCTGGATCATGGATGCCGACGGTCTTGGCCAGCGCCAGCTGACCTACGAGCCGTATGCCGACCGTCCGACCTGGTCCCCTGCGCCGTACAACGAGATTGCCTACGCCGCGAGAACGGGCCCGGGGCAGGACATCAAGGTCCTCGACTTGGCCACGCGTCAGGTGCGCCAGTTGACGTTCGGCGAGGGGACCAACGAGAGTCCGGCGTTCTCGCCGAACGGCCGTCATCTGGCGTTTGCATCGACGCGCGCTGGCAAAGCGCAGATCTTCACAATGAGCCGAACCGGGCAGGATCTGAAGCAGATCACCCGGGCCGGGAGCAACTACCAGCCGGACTGGTCGAAATAGGGACTAGGGGCTAGGGACTAGGGGGCTTGATGATTCGACTGAATTCCAACACCGTGCGGGGCCTGGCCGTGGCAGCCATCGGCCTGACCGTGGCGTGCGGCGGCAACAAGCCGCCGGTGGCGCGGCCCATGCCTCCCCCACCGGCGGCAGATGCGGCCGTGGCCGCGCCGCGTCCGCCGGCGCCACCTGAACCGGTGCGGGAACCGACGATCGTCCCTCCCGAACCGGTCCGACCAGACTCGATCGCCTCGGCATCGCTCGACGATCTGAATCGCTCGGCGCCGCTCAGCCCCGTGTTCTTCGACTACGACAGCAGCGAGCTGACAGCGGTGGGCCAGGCCGCGCTCGACCAAAACGCGGCCACGCTCAGACGCAACCCGATGTGGACGGTCACGATCGAGGGACACTGCGACGAACGGGGCACGGCGGAGTACAATCTCTCGCTCGGCGAGAGGCGGAGCGTGACCGCGCGGACCTATCTCGTGTCGCTCGGCATCTCCGCCGATCGCTTGCGGACCGTCAGCTACGGCAAGGAATTCCCGTTCGACCCGGGTCACGACGAGAGCGCGTTCGCGAAGAACCGCCGCGCGCATTTCGTCATCACCGCGAAGTGATCATCATGAAGCACCACATGCCCGCATTGGCGCTCGCGACGGCGTTCCTCGCGATTCTGGCGCAATCACCGCTGTCGGCCGCCGACAAGGAAACGCGGCAGATGATGGCCGACATTCGCATGCTCCAGGAGCAGTCGCAGGAGCTGCAGAACATCCTTGGCTCGATCGCCGAGGCCCTCAAGGCGGTCAACGGACGGCTCGATCAACAGACCGACGCGACGCGCAAGTCGTTCGCCGACCAGAAGGTCACCATCGACGCCGTGTCGGGCGACCTGCGCGTGGTGCGCGAGCGGATGGACGACAACGGTGTCCGGCTCGGTTCGCTCACCCAGGAAGTGGACGCGTTGCGCCAGACCGTGCTCCAGATCAACATCGCGCCGGCACCCCGGGAACCTGACGTGCCCGCCGAGCCCGGCGCACCGCCGGTTGCGGGCGCCACGGCCCCGGCGGCGGCGCCGGTCCGGGCGCCGGCCCTCGCCGGAGGTCTGTCCCCGACCGCCGCATATGCGCAGGCCATGGCGGATTACTACATCGGCCAGTACGATCTGGCCGTCGCCGGGCTCGAAGCGTACATCCGCGACTTCCCCAAATCCGAACAGGCCGACGATGCCCAGGTGAACGTCGGCAACTCGCACTTCCAGCTTGGCAAGTACGACAAGGCCGTCGACGCCTACGACCTCGCGATCCGCACCTACCCCAGAGGCAACGCCGTGCCCGAGGCCCACCTCAAGAAGGGGATCTCGCTGACGAGCCTGAGGCGAACCGATGAAGCCCGCGCTGCGCTCGAGATGGTGATGAAGGACTACCCGGACGGCTTCGAGGCGACGCTGGCCAAGCAGGCCCTCGACAAGCTGCCGCCGGCGGCTGCGACGCCGG
>Ga0156018_1179_pt2 | contig 27805 bp, 21 predicted proteins | sample RifCSPlowO2_02_FD_107672 | JGI IMG/M metagenome (GOLD analysis project Ga0156018, IMG submission 107672) | Acidobacteria bacterium RIFCSPLOWO2_02_FULL_65_29 | reverse complement strand
TGTTGACGCGGCGACTGGTCCGGACGAGGCGGCGTCATGCGCGTCCTTTCAGCGGCCATTTCAGGCCGAGCCACAAGTTGTCGACCGCCGCGCGCGAATCGTTGAGCGCCCGCAACCCTGCCGGCTGGAACCGGTAAAACCGGCGCGCCCGGCCACTGCGAATCGGCGTGCCAGGCCCGAGACGTGACGAGATCAAGCCCTTGTGTTCGAGCCGTGCGAGCGTGGTGTGCACGGCACCGGCCGCCACATCGCGCTCGAGCCGCGTCTGCACGTCCTTCAGAATCGCCCGTCCGTACGCGTCCTGCCGCAGGCGACCGATCGCGAGGAGCACGGCCTGCTCGAACGTACCCAGCACATCAGCCATTGTGATGACTACATTGTAGTCTATTCGCGGATCGTGTCAACGAATGGCCTGGAAACGCCTCGATCAGGCCGGTGAAGTGCGCTTCATCACACACCCCTGGGGCAAGCCGGCCTACCAATATGCGCTGCCGCGTCGCATCGTCGCAGGCCAGCGACTGGCCGACGCGCTGGCCGAGCGCGACGACCTGCGCACGCGGGCGCCGGGGAAGCGGAAGGCGAGAAAGAACAGGAGCCCGAGCGGTGATTGAGGACCCGGCCCACACAAGCGGGCTGCTGGCGAGCCTCCGAGACATGTCGATTCTGCTCGAGTGCCAGGTGTTTCGGGAGACAATGGCGCGCGATGCCGCACCTCTTCGAACCGCTCACCCTTCGCCGGCTCAGGCTCGCCAACCGCATCCTCGTGTCGCCCATGTGCCAGTACTCGAGCGTCGACGGCTTCGCCAACGACTGGCACCTCGTGCATCTCGGCAGCCGGGCGGTTGGCGGTGCCGCGCTCGTCTTCACCGAAGCCGCCGCCGTCACCGCTGACGGCCGCATCAGCCCCGACGATCTCGGGATTTGGAAGGACGCTCACGTCCACTTCCTCCGGCGCATCGTCCGATTCGTGCGCGCGGTGGGCGCGGCTGCCGGCGCACAGCTCGCCCACTCTGGGCGCAAGGGCAGCACGAAGCGCCCGTGGTTCGGACAAGGCCGTGTCGACCTGGCGGACGGCGGCTGGCAGCCCGTGGGACCGACCGATGAACCCTTCGCGGACGGCTATCCCGTGCCGCACGCGCTTTCGACGGCCGAGATCGCGGACATCGTCGCCGCCTACAAACGGGCCGCGCGGCGCGCCCTCGAGGCGGGCTTCGATGTGATCGAGGTGCATGCCGCGCACGGCTACCTCATTCACGAATTCCTGTCGCCCCTCAGCAACCGGCGGACCGACGCGTACGGCGGATCGTTCGACAACCGCATGCGGCTGTGTCTCGAAGTCGTCGACGCGGTACGCGGCGTCTGGCCCGACTACCAGCCGGTGTTCGTGCGGATCTCGTGCACGGACTGGACGCCCGGTGGATGGGACATCGATGAAGCGGTTGAGCTCTGCCGGCGGCTGAAGGATCGCGGCGTCGATCTGGTGGATTGCTCCTCGGGTGGAAACGTGGCCGCCGCAACGGTCCCCATCGGGCCTGGGTATCAGGTGCCGTTTGCCGAACGCATCCGGCGTGAAGCGGGCGTGCTCACGGGCGCCGTGGGCATGATTACGACAGCCGCGCAGGCCGATGCGATCGTGACGAGCGGGCGAGCCGATTGCGTGCTGCTGGCGCGCGAGCTGCTTCGCGATCCCTACTGGCCGCTCCGCGCCGCCCGCGAGCTGGGGCGCCTCGCGCCGTGGCCCGCGCAGTACCTTCGCGCGGCGCCGCCGGGCTCGCCGTCGCGGTAGAGCACGTTAGGCTACGAAGGCACGAAGACACGAAGAAACCCACTCCGGACAACCCGCCACAAAACACGAAAAAGAGCGGAAACGACCACACCCGAGCCCCGAACCCCGAGTCCCGAAACGCCAAGCGCAGAGGTTGCCTCCGCGAAGCGTGCCGGTCGCAGTCAACTCTGCGGATCTCTGCGGTCTCTGCCCGCCTTCGCTTCGCTCCGGCGCGGCCACGCCGTAGCGCGCCCGATGCTTTCGCGCGGAGGCGGGCGTTGATCGTCGTCTCGCGCCTGCGCGATTCGCTATGATGCGAATGATGCGGGCGCTCATCATCGAAGACGACCAGACGATCGCCGACTTCGTCGCCCGCGGGCTGCGAGAGGGCGGCTTCGCGGTCGATCACGCCCGGGACGGGGACGAAGGTCTGGCGCGGGCGCTCGATGCGTCCTACGACGTGGCTATCGTCGATCTGATGCTGCCGAAGCGCGACGGCCTTTCGGTGATCGACGAGCTGCGCCGCCGCGGACGCCCGACGCCGGTGCTCATCCTGAGCGCCCGCCGGTCAGTCGACGACCGCGTCCGCGGGCTCCAGGCCGGCGGCGACGACTACCTCACCAAGCCGTTCGCGTTTGCCGAGCTGCTCGCGCGCGTCCAGGCGCTCGTCCGCCGCGCCACGCGGACGCCTGAGCCGACGACACTGACGTCTGGCGATCTGGCGATGGACCTGCTGACGCGCAAGGTGACGCGCGCCGGCGTGCCCATCGATCTGCGGCCACGCGAGTTCGCGCTACTCGAATACTTGCTGCGCAACGCGGGCACCGTGATCTCCAAGACGATGATCCTGTCGCGCGTCTGGGAGTACAACTTCGATCCGCAAACCAACATCGTCGACGTCCTGGTGAGCCGGCTGCGCGACAAGATCGACAAGCCCTTCGAGACCAAGCGCCTGCACACTGTTCGCGGGGTGGGCTATGTCCTCAGGTGAGGCCCGCCACTTCGGGCTTCGGCTGGCGCTCTGGTACGCCACGCTCTTTGTCTCCGGCGCCATCGTCGTTGCCGCGTTGACCTATTACGTGACGGCGACGTCGCTGGCGCAGCGCGACCAGCAGATCATTCGGTCGAAGCTCGGTGAGTACGCGACGGTCTACACGCGAGGCGGGCTCCGGGCGCTGGCCGACACCGTGCACGCCGAGCAGTTGACGACCCCCGAACGTTTGTACGTCCGGGTTGTGGATCGAGGGACCGAAGCGCTCGTCCTCAGCAGCCGCGAAGGCTGGGATCCCTCTACGCTCGAAACCGCGTCGCTCCTCCTGCTCGACGGAACGCTCGTCGAAGTGGGCAAGAGCATCGAGACACGGCTCGATCTGCTGCGCCGCGTACGCGCGGCGCTCGGCCTCGGTACGCTCGCGATCGTCCTCATCGCCCTGACCGGCGGGTGGCTCGCGACCGACGCGGCTGTCGAGCCGATTCGCCGGCTCACCGCGGCGGCCGGCCGGATTGTGCGCACGGGCCGCACCGACGAGCGCGTGCCGGTCGAAGCGTCGGCCGACCCAGACGATGCGATCAGTGAGCTGACGCGGCTGTTCAACGCGATGCTCGACAGGGTCGAGGGACTCGTCACCGGTATGCGCGGCGCGCTCGACAACGTCGCGCACGATCTGAAAACGCCGTTGACACGGCTGCGCGGCACCGCCGAGATGGCGCTGGCGGCGCCGGCCGATCCCGAGCGCTACCGCGAGGCGCTGGCCGACTGTGTCGAGGAAGCCGATCGCGTGCTCGTGATGCTCGACACGCTGATGGACATCTCGGAGGCTGAGAGCGGCGCGATGCCGCTCCAGCGCAAGCCGGTCCGCCTGGCGGACGTCGCCGCGCGGGCCATCGATCTGTACCGGGACGTGGCCGACGCGAAAGACGTGACGCTCGCCTCCGCGGCCACCTCCGACGTCGAAGTCTCGGGGGACCGCGTCAGGCTCGAGCAGGTGGCAGCCAACCTGATCGACAACGCGGTGAAGTACACGCCGGCGGGTGGCACGGTGACGGTGGACGTTGCACGCGACAACGGGCGCGCGCTCTTGCGCGTGCGCGACACGGGCGTCGGCATTCCCACCGACGAGCAGGCGCGCATCTGGGAGCGCCTCTTCCGCGGCGATCGGAGCCGAGCCGAGCGCGGGCTGGGACTCGGGTTGAGCCTCGTCAAGGCGATCGTCGAGGCGCACGGTGGGACGGTGTCGGTCGACAGCGCGACGGGGCAGGGAAGCACGTTCACGGTGTCGCTGCCAGGGGCCGAGTCTCGGACGGTCGCTCGCGAATAGGCCGGGCCTGAAGGTTCGAGGCGGGCTGCAGCCGAGTGTATCTCAACGGTCACACTCGTCAATTTCCCGCTGCGAACGAGCAATGCGGCTATCACCGAGGATCCGCTCGAGACCAAGCCCTTGCAGCCTCATCCACATGCCATAATCGGCCCGTTGTGAGCAACACCTGACATGGCGCTCGCACCAGGCACGCGCCTCGGCCCGTATGAAGTGACCGCCCAGATTGGCGTCGGCGGCATGGGTGAGGTGTATCACGCGACGGACACGAAGCTGAAGCGCCAGGTCGCCGTCAAGATTCTCCTGCCCTCGCTGGCTGCTGACACAGACCGGCTGGCTCGCTTTCAACGCGAAGCCGAAGTCCTCGCCTCCCTGAATCATCCCAACATCGCCGCCATCTATGGCCTCGAAGAGGCGGATGGCGTGAAGGCGCTCGTGATGGAGTTGGTCGAGGGGCCGACGCTCGCGGACCGCATCGCGCAGGGCGCGATTCCCATTGACGAGGTGCTGCCCATTGCGAAGCAGATCGCCGAGGCGCTCGAAGCGGCCCACGAGCGTGGCATCATCCATCGCGACCTCAAGCCGGCCAACATCAAGGTGCGCCAGGACGGCGTGGTGAAGGTGCTCGATTTTGGGTTGGCCAAGGCGTTCAGCGGCGGTGCCTCTCCTGATCTCTCGCAGTTGGCGACGCTCACCACGGCTGGGACACGCGAGGGCGTCATCCTGGGGACGGCGCCGTACCTGAGTCCCGAGCAGGCGCGTGGGAAGATCGTTGACAAGCGGACTGACATCTGGGCATTCGGCTGTGTGGTGTACCAGATGCTGACGGGCCGCGCGGCGTTCGCGGGCGAAACGGTGTCGGATACGATTACCGCCATTCTCGGCCGCGAACCCGACTGGCGCCTGCTGCCCTCCGGGACGCCGGCGAGCCTGACGCGCCTGCTGCAGCGATGTCTCGAGAAAGATCCGAAACGCCGCCTGCACGATATGGCGGACGCGCGGATCGAGATCGATGACGCTCTCGAGGCTCCGGCGGCGTCGGTGGTCACAGAAGCGCGCCCGCCGGTGCGGCGTCTGCGCATCGCACTCTGGACGCTGTCTGGGCTACTCGCGGTTGCCCTCATGGCCGATTTCGCCTTCCGGATCGTGACGGCCCCAGCGTCGAGCGGTGTCACGCGGTTCACGATCACCCTGCCGCAGAACGTGGAGCTCCGCGATCCGATGGCGCTCTCACCCGACGGCAGGACACTCGTCTACAGCGGTGCCGATGAGGCCGGGAGCCGTCTGTACAAACGCGTGTTTGACGCCCTCGAATCGGTGCCGATTCGAGGCACTGAGGGAGGCGGCCATCCCTTCTTCTCACCGGACGGGGCATCGGTTGGATTTTTGGAAGGCCAAGCGCTCAAGAGAGTTCCGCTGCAGGGGGGTGCAGCGGTGACGGTGGTCGAAGCGAACGCGTTCAATGGGGCGGCCTGGCTGTCCGACGACACCATCGTGTTTCAGTCTCGGTCCGGTCTAATGCGCGTTTCAGCCACGGGAGGTAACGCACATCAGCTTACAGTCGTGGACCCCGGACGCAGCGAGCTCGAACACCATTCGCCAATCGCTCTGCCCGGCGGTCGCGTGGTGCTGTTTACCGTCCATTCCGGCGCTCGAGACGATCAGCGCATCGACACGCTGTCTCTCCAGTCTGGTGAACGTGCTCCGCTGGGGCAGGGCAGCGGTGCCCAGTTCCTGCCGACGGGGCACGTCGCGTTCGCGTTCCAGCGCAGTGGTGCCCTTTGGGTTGCGCCATTCGACGAGAGGGAGCTGCGGCTGACGGGACCACCAACCGCGGTCGTCGAGGGGATCACGGTCTCAAATGGCTGGGTTCCAACGATCGCCATCGGAGCGAACGGCACGCTGGCGTACGCGACGGGGACCGTGTCCTCTTCATATTCGCCGCGGACGTTGGTCTGGGTGGACACAACCGCGCGCGAGGAACCAGTCGATGCGCCGGTACGGGCGTGGTGGTGGCCTCAAATTTCCCCCGACGGCAGACGCCTCGGCCTCCACATCATGGACCCGGTGAACATGGATGCCTGGATCTACGAATTGGATCACGGTCCTCTCGTACGAGTAACGTGGAATCCTGCTCAAGACGGATACCCGCTGTGGACCCCGGATGGGAAGCGCATCGCCTTCTGGTCCGCGCAAGGCGGTGGCGTAAGAGGTCTGTACCTGCGTTCGGCGGACCTGACCGGGAGCGACGAACGACTGACGACGAGCCCCAACGATCAACTGCCATTCTCCTGGGCGCGCGACGGAAAACTGCTCGTGTTCCAGGAATATTCACCCGATACCAGAATGGACATCGGCGTGGTGCCCATCGAGGGAGATCACACACCAACGTTGGTCATACGGGGACCCGCCGACGAGGGACATCCCTCGGTGTCGCCAGACGGACGCTGGATCGCGTATCAGTCGAATCTCTCGGGAAGCTGGCAGGTGTACGTCCAACCGTTCCCGGACCTCAGTAGCCGCTGGCAGGTCTCAACCGAAGGAGGTGTCTCGCCGATGTGGCACCCCAACGGCCGCCAGCTGTTCTACCGCAATGATCGTGCGGTGATGAGCGTCCCTGTGACGCCGACGGGAAACACGTTTACGTACGGCAATCCCCGGGTGCTGTTCGAGGGTTCGTATGTGCCCGAGTCTTCCAGTCCGGGTGACGCCCGCAGCTACGCCCTGACGCCAGACGGTCAGCGGTTCTTGATGATGAAAGAAGAGAGACCGCCCGACGCCGGCTCAAGAGCCACGCAGATCGTCGTGATTCTCAACTGGGTCGAAGAGCTGAAGCGGCTCGTGCCGACGAAATGACACCGCGCGAGAGGGAATTCGTCGAACGAGACGCCGCAGCCGTCGGTACGCCTTCGTCAAACAGCCGGATTCGACCGAAACGCCGCGTATCGGACGCTCGGTGCTACGGCGGGTCCGCCGAAGCTCGTATGTTTCAGGGCGAGCGGAGGCTGGAGGGCCCCGCCGGCATTGCAAGAATATTGGCCCTGAGCCCATGCCGCTAACCGCAGGTGCGCGTCTCGGTCTGTATGAAATCGTCAGCGCGCTCGGCGCGGGCGGCATGAGCGCCCGCGGCCATGCCGAGCCGAGGCGAGGCATCAGCGTCAGAACGCGCTGGGGGTGGGGCCCCAGCGCCAGTGGAAACATGTTGGCCCTGAGCCCATGCCGCTAACCGCAGGTGCGCGTCTCGGTCCGTATGAAATTGTCAGCGCGCTCGGCGCGGGCGGCATGGGCGAAGTCTATCGCGCGCGCGACACGAGGCTCGGGCGCAGCGTCGCGATCAAAGTGCTCCCGGACGAGGTGGCGACCGACCCCGACCGTATCGCTCGGTTCGAGCGCGAAGCGAAAGTGCTCGCGTCCCTCAACCACCCGAATATTGCGGCGCTCTTCGGGATGGAAGAGTCGGGTGGCCGGCACTTCCTCGTGATGGAGCTCGTCGAGGGCGAGACGCTGGCCGAGCGGATCGCGAAGGGCTCAGGGCCAAAGGCTCAGGGCATTCAGCCCTCGGCCCTCGGCGCTCAGCCCTATACGGGCCTCCCGGTGGCCGAGGCCCTCGCCATCGCGCTCCAGATCGCGGAGGCGCTCGAGGCCGCACACGAGAGCGGCATCATCCATCGGGACCTCAAGCCCGCGAACGTCAAGATCACTCCGGACGACAGAGTGAAGGTGCTCGACTTCGGGTTGGCGAAGGCGATGGATCCGCGATCCGACGTTGCCGCCAGGTCCAAGGACCCGGCCTTCTCGAATTCGCCAACGCTGAGCGTGATGGCGACCAACGCGGGGATGATTCTCGGCACGGCGGCCTACATGTCGCCCGAACAGGCGAAGGGTTTTCAGGCCGACGCGCGGAGCGATGTGTTCTCGTTCGGGGTGGTCCTGTACGAGATGTTGACGGGGCGCCAGCCGTTTCCGGGCGAGACGGCGCCCGAGGTGCTGGCCTCGGTGCTCATCCGCGAAGCGGATCTCACGGCGCTGCCGCCGAACCTGAATGCACGCCTCACCGAGCTGCTGAAACGATGTCTCGAGAAGAATCCGAAAAAGCGCTGGCAGGCGGTCGGCGATCTGCGCATGGACATCGAGGCGATTGTCGCAGCGCCGGGTCCACAGGACTCGGCCTACGTGGTGCGGCTGGACGCGACACAGATTGTGGTACCGAGACTGCCGCTGTGGAGGCGCGCGATTGCAGTGGCGCTCACCGCGCTGGTTACTGCAGCGATCACGGCCGCCATCGGTTGGGCGCTCTGGCCGGCCCCGCCGCCGGCGCCGATCGTGGCGCGGTCCGTGTTCACGCTGCCGGAGGGCCAGAACTTCACGAACCCCGGACGCCAGTTGGTCGCCATCTCGCCGGACGGCGCGCGGATGGTCTACGTGGCCAATACGCGGCTGTATCTTCGGTCCCTATCAGAACTGGAGGCCAGGCCGGTTCCGGGAACCGAGGCCCCGCAGGGTGATTTTGTCTCGAGTCCCGCGTTCTCGCCCGACGGTCAGTCAATCGCGTTCTGGTCAGGGTTGGCAACAGGAACGGCACGAGCCGCCCCAGGGACACTCAAACGAATAGCCGTCACAGGCGGAGCGCCCGTGACCATCAGTCAGGTCACGACACCTTTCGGCATCAGCTGGGTCGGGGACGTCATCGTCCTTGGCCAAGGCAGCGGCGGCATCGTGCGGGTGCCGGCAAGTGGCGGCAAGGCAGAGGTCCTGGTTACCGTCAAGGACGGAGAACGGGCGCACGGCCCCCAGCTGCTGCCGGGCGGCGAGGGCGTGCTCTTCACGCTTGCGACGGGAACCGCTGAGGATAACTGGGACAAAGCCCGGATTCTGGTGCACCAGCTCCGGTCGGGTGACCAAAAGACCATCCTCGAGGGCGGAAGCGATGCCCGCTATCTGCCTACAGGTCACATTGTGTACGCGTTGAGTGGAGTCGTTTTCGCCGTTCCATTCGACCTGCGGCGGCTGGAGGTGACGGGCGGTCCGGTGCCCGTCCTTGAAGGCGTCAGCCGATCTGCCACCGCCGTGTTTTCCGGCACTGCGCATTTCAGCGTCTCCGACACAGGGTCGCTTGTTTACATTCCCGGACCCGTTTCAACCACCTCGTCGGTGGCTCAGCGGAATCTCGCCCTGTTCGACCGGAGAGGCGGCGTCGAGCCGTTGAAGCTGGCACCCGGGCCGTACCAGGTTCCTCGCGTCTCTCCCGATGGCAAGCGAGTCGCGTTTGGAACCGATGACGGCAAGGAGGCGATTGTCTGGATTTACGATCTGTCCGGCACGAGCGCGGCGCGCCGGCTCACGGTTGGAGGGAACAATCGGCTGCCGATCTGGTCAGCGGACGGCGAACGAGTCGCCTTTCAGTCGGATCGCGACGGCGACCTCGGCATCTTCTGGCAGCCCGCCGACGGAACCGGTGCAGCCGAGCGTTTGACCAAGCCCGACCAGGGGACCGAGCACGCGCCGGAGTCGTGGTCACCGGGCGGCGACAGGTTCCTCTTCCGCGTCACGAAGGACCAGGCAGGCGCCGACGCTGCAGCCGGCCGCGTGACGTTGTGGACGTTTTCATGGAAGGACAAGAAAGCCGAGCCGTTTGGCGGCGTGCAGTCCGCGGCGGAGCCGACAAATGCGGTGTTCTCGCCTGATGGCCGCTGGGTGGCCTATTTCTCACAGGAAACGGGACGGCGGGCGCTTTGGGCGCAACCCTTCCCGGCCACCGGCGCCAAGTATGAGATCTCTACAGGCGGTGGCACTCATCCGCTCTGGTCGCCTGACGGCAAGGAGCTGTTCTACCAGACTGCCGCCCAGTTCCTCAGCCGGACCATCACGACACTGCCGAGTTTTGAGAGGGGCAATCCCGTGCGGATGCCGATAGGGCCACTCCTGCTCACAAACCCAGCCAACCCGAGGACGTTCGACGTCACGCCCGACGGGCAAATCCTTGGCATCATCACGACTACCGGTTCCGGCCAAACGCAGGCGGGCACACCGGCCGCTCCGCAGATCGACATCGTCCTCAACTGGTTTGAAGAGCTGAAGGCCCGCGTGCCGACGAAATGACATGCTTGCCCTCTTGCGTGGTGCCCCGCCGAAGTTCGTTTGGATTCGGCTCGGCAAACTGCGCCACCGACGACATCGCGCACGTCCTCGAGCTGGACTGAAAACACGCTGTGGTTCAAGTCGCCCCGCGCCCCGCGCCTCCCGCCGCGCGCCTGGCCGCGACCGCGGCGGCCACGAACAGCCCGCCGATGACCGCGCACGCGACAATTCCGAAAAGCTGAAGCCACTCCGTCATGTCGACGGGATGCGCGACGCGCCAGACCGCCGCGCCGAGATCGAAACCCCGATCGGGCGTCTCGCGCAGGGTGCTCAGCGCCTCGAGAAACGAAACGAGTCCCAGCGTTCCGACGCCCGACACGAGTCCGCCCGCCACGCCTCGAGCCGCGAGCGCGGCCGTGGACAGCAGCGGCCCTTGACGCCCCACGGCCTCGACCGGGAACTCGGGCTCGCGTACGCCGATCGGCACGAATCGCGCCAGCATCACCAGCCCCGGGATCCCCAGCACCATCGTCGCCAGGAAGAAGGTGGACCAGCCGAGCGCGTCGACGGCGAAGCCGCTGATCGGTCCGGCCAGCACGCGCGGCAGTGCGAACAGGCTGGAGAAGAGGGCGTATTGGGTAGCCGAGAACCGCTTTTGAGTCATGCGCAACAGCAGGACCGAAAACGCCCCTGTGCCCAGGCCCGAGGTGAAGAGCTCGAAGCCCGCGGCCGCGTACATGAACGGCGGGTTCGGCTCTCCAAGGCGGGAGACGAGAAAGTAACCGGCGTTCGAGAAGATCTGCACGAGGCCGGAGATCCACAGCGCGTGCCCGAGGCCGAGCAGGGTCGTCATCCAGCCGCCCATGAACGCCCCGCCGATTGTCGCCGCCGCCGAGATGGTCGCCAGCGCGATGCCGCGTTGATCCGCGTTGTATCCCATGTCGATCAAGAACGGCCGGGTGAGCGACTGCGCGAGCTGGTCCGCGAGCTTGTAGAGCAACACGAACGCCAGGATTTCCAGCGCTCGATGTCGCGCCAGAAAGCCGAGAAACGGCTGCCACACCGCTTCGCGCAGGGTCCGCGGCGCGGGCGCCTCGGCCTCCGGCTCCGGGGCCTTCCATGTGATGACCAGCATGGGGACGTAACAAAGCGCCAGCAGCACGTTCACGGCCGGCCAGCCCACTCGGGCAGCGGCGCTGATCGCGGCTCCGCCCGCCACGACCATGGCCGCTCGGTAGAGAGCCACTCTCGCACCGACAGCCGCCCCCTGCTCCTCCGTGCGGAGCACCTCGACCGCGTACGCGTCGATCGCGATGTCCTGCGAAGCCGAGGCGAGGGCGATGGCGAGCGCCAGCGCGCCGACGACCCAAATCGCGTCAGGCTGATCGCCGACCCCTGCCAGCAGGAGCCCGAGCACGGCGAGCGCGACCTGCGTCACCGCCATCCACCCTCGGCGCCGCCCCCAGAACGGCGGCACGTATCGGTCCATGAGGGGCGACCAGACCACCTTGAACGCCCACGGCGCTTGCGCCAGCGTGAAGAGCCCCACGACCCGAATGTCCACGCCGATGTCTCGCATCCAGTCGGGAATCGAGTACCAGACGAGACCAAGCGGGAGCCCCGATGAGAAGGACAGCAGCGCCACGGCGCCCGTGTTCCACGAGCGCGTCGCCCGAACCAGGCTGGCGAGGGCGCCTTGGTTTGAAGGGGATGTGGAAGCGTTCATCGACGTCAGCCGATCGTCCGAACACTATATCCTTCACGACGGTCGCGGCCTGCAGGGCCCGCGCTTTGGCCTGAGAGCGACACAACGATCACCGCAGAGCTCGCAGAGCTCGAAGAGGCTTCAAAATGAGCGGTAGGGCCTTGGGCCATTCAACCGTCGAGGCTCGGCCCGTTCATGGGCCGCCGATCCTACCGACCCAGGCCGATCGAGACGACGAAGGAATGCGCAGCCGACCCTGAAACTGGCTCAAACGCCCAGCCTGGCGCGGCCCAATCCGCCTACAATAGCTGGCGACATGACGGGCTAGGCGCGCACGGCGCGCCTGCGAGGGCGCGGCGCGGGGCGCCGGGGTCCCCGCAAGCGCCCGAGCCGGGGTGTGGGGCAGAGCCCCACGTGAGTAGGAGATGCGAGCATGGCCAACATCACTTTGCGGGTGAACGGCAGCGTCCAGACCGTGGACGTCGACCCTTCCACTCCGCTGCTCTATATCTTGCGCAATGATCTCGGCCTGCAGGGCCCGCACTTTGGGTGCGGTCTCGGCCAGTGCGGAGCATGCACCGTGATCATCAACGGAGCGGCGGTCCGGTCGTGCGTGACGCCGTGTTCGGCCGTGAAGGGCGAGATCACCACGCTCGAAGGGCTGGCCCAAGGCGGCACGCTCCATCCCGTGCAGCGCGCCTGGATCGAGGAGCAGGTGCCGCAGTGCGGCTTCTGCCAGAACGGGCAGATCCTGAATGCCAAAGTGCTGCTGGACCGCAATCGGAACCCGACCGACGCGGAGATTCGCCAGTCGATGGTTGGCGTCCTGTGCCGCTGCATGACGTACTACCGCGTTCAAGCGGCCATCAAGCGGGCGGCGACGTCGATGGCGGCTGCCGGAACGGCTTCGGCAAAGGGAGGTGTCGCATGACCACCTTCACGAGCATTCCGAAACAGATCGAAGACCTGCTGGAGCAGGGGAGCAGCGCCATCTCCCGAAGGAACTTCCTCAAGGGTTCGGGCCTGTTCGTCGTGAGCGTTGGCGCCGCGGCGATGGCCGACGCAAGTCCGCTCAACGCGGCGGGGACCGACCAGGCCGCGGCGACGGCCCAGGCCGGTGGTCCGTATCCCGATCCAAACTTCAGACAGCTCGATTCGTGGATCGTCATTCGCGAGGACGGCACGGCCACCTTCTATGTCGGGAAAACAGACTGCGGTCAGGGGACGGGCACGGCCTTCCGGCAAATGATGTCTGATGAACTGGACATCGCGTACGACAAGACCACCTGCGTCATGGGCAGCACCGACACGACCGTCGATCAAGGCGGATCGGGCGGCTCGGATGCGATTCAGACCGACGGCTGGCCCATGCGGCGCGTCGCAGCCGAGGCGCGGCGGGTGCTGCTGGAACTGGCGTCTGCTCGGCTTGCGGTGCCGGTCGATCAGCTCACCGTCAGCGAGGGCGTGATCAGCGTAAAGGCCGATCCGTCTAGAAAGACCACGTACGGAGAACTGATCGGCGGCAGACGGTTCAACGTCACGCTCACGGGCAACGACATCAATGCGACCACCGGTATCGCCAAGGTGAAGGCGGTTCAGGATCTCAAGATCGTCGGCCAGTCGCTCGAGCGCTACGACATTCCCGCGAAGGTCGACGGCTCCTTGAAATGGGCCGTGGACGTCAAGCTTCCCGGCATGCTGCACGCCCGCAACGTGAAGCCGCCGGTGGCTGGCGCGAAGCTCGTCAGCATCGACGAGTCGTCTGTTCGTGGCACGCCTGGATTCGTCAAAGTAGTGAGCAAGGGCAACTACGTTGCCGTTGTCTGCGAGCGGGAAGAGCAAGCCATCAGCGCGTCCAGGCGGCTCAAGGTCAACTGGGAGAAGCCCGCGACGTCGCCGTTCCCGTCCTCGGAAGACCTGTACGGCTACATGCGTCGCGCGACGCCCACTTCCAACAGCCGGCCGAACGTCGTTGGGGATCCCGACGCGGCCCTGGCAGGCGCGGCGAAGACGATCGAAGCCGAATACGATTTCCCGTTCCAGGGGCACACGGCCCTCGCGCCGGCCCATGCCACGGCCGATCCGTCGAACGGGCAGATGACGATCTATTCCAACGACATGAAATCCTATGGTCTGCGGAACGGCGTCGCTCAGTTTCTTCAGATCCCCCGCGATCAGGTGCGCGTCGTCTGGATGGAAGGGCCGCAGGGGTATGGCCGCACGGCCGCCGACGATGCGGGCTTCGAGGCGGCATTTCTGGCGAAGGAGGTTGGCCGGCCGGTTCGCATGCAGTGGATGAGGAACGAGGAGACGGCCTGGGATACGAAGGGCCCGGCGTACACGTTCAAGTTGCGAGGAGGGCTCGATGCGCAAGGCAACCTCGTCGCCTGTGAATACAACGCGCAGGCCGCCGACTTCCATCACCTTGGATACAACGAGCCCGATACCGTCCTGATCGCTCAGCTTGCGGGAATGGGCCGGACCAAACCGTCCAGCGGCGGCGCTTCCACGCCCTCGGACATGTACGCCATCCCGAATCGGCGCATGGCGACCGCGGTCGTGAGCCTGCCTCTCGTGTTTCAAACGCCGCTGCGCACGGGCAACCTGCGCGATCCCAACGGCCCACAGGTGACCTTCGCTTCCGAATCGTTCATCGACGAACTGGCGGCCGCGGCGAAAGCCGACCCGGTCGAGTTCCGGCAGCGGCTCCTCTCCGCGGGCGCCGGCGACGACAGCGGGTTCAAGCGGGCGCGCTCGATCGCCGTGGTCAAGGCGGCGGCGGAGACGTTTGGCTGGGACACGCGTTCTTCACCCAAACCACTTGGTACCGGAAACATCCTCACCGGGCGCGGGATCGCGTACGCCTTCCGCGGGCAGACTGTCGTCGCGCAGATCGTGGAGGTCGAAGTCAATCGCAGAACCGGGCACGTGTGGGTGAAGCGGATTGTGTGCGCGCACGAATGCGGGCTGGTCATCAACCCAGAGGGGCTGCGACGCACCGTCGAAGGCGCCATGCTCCACTCGTTGAGCCGTGCGCTCCACGAGGAAGTCCGGTTCGACACCGAGAAGGTCACCAGCGTGGATTGGAGCTCGTATCCCACGCTCACCCATGCCGACACGCCGTCCAGGATCGACGTCGTGCTGGTGAATGGCGATCCCAATCCAAACCGGCCCGACCTTCCGCACTACGGAGCCGGCGAGGCGGCCTGCAAACCCCTGATCGCGGCGGTCGCCAACGCCATCTACGACGCAACCGGCGTCCGCCTGCGTCGAGTGCCGTTCCGCGACGCGCGCGTGCTGGCCGCTCTGAAGGGGTCAGGGTAGGCGGAGGAATCACATGTCACTGTCTCGAGTACTGCCGGGTTCTTTGATCGTCGTATTCGCCTCCGCTCTGGTGGCAGGCTTCCAGGGTGGAACGAGCGGTCCGGTCTGGTTCGAAGGTGCGCGGCTGATTGTCGGAGATGGGAGCGCGCCCATCGAGAATTCCGCGTTCGTCGTGGAGGGCGACAGCTTCACCTTTGTCGGCAAGAAGGGTGAGCGTCAGCCGCCGGAAGGCGCCGCTCGCGTCGATCTGTCGGGCAAGACCGTGATACCGGCGCTGATCGATGGTCACAACCATATCGGGCTGATCAATGAGCGCGATGGGAGCAACAGCAAGGCGAACTATACGCGCGACAACCTGACCGACCAGTTGGAGCGGTATGCCTACTACGGAACAGCCGCCGCGATGAGCATGGGTCTCGAGGCCGATCAGGAATTGGCGTACCTCCTGCGTGATGCGGTGATCCCGAATGCGGCGCGCTTCCTCACGGCGGCGAGGGGGATTGCGGGGACGTCGATTGGTGGTCCGACCGGCGAGGCTCGGCTGGGGATTCCGTACGGCGCGAGAACGGAACAGGAGGGCCGGAGGAACGTGAAGGAACTGCACGCGCGCGGCGTGCAGTTCGTCAAGATCTGGGTCGACGACCGGAATGGCGAGGCCCTGAAGATCCAACCCAACGTGTATCGCGCCATCATCGCCGAGGCGCACGCCAACGGCATGGAAGTGCTCGCGCATTTGAGTCGCACGTCAGCCCTCGAGGACTCCAAGGAGTTGTTCAAGGCCGGCGTCGACGGCTTCGTGCACCTGGTTCGCGACAAGGACGTCGATGCCGAGTACCTGGCTCTGGTGAAGGCGCACCCGAGGGTGTGGTCCGGCCCAAATATGCCGTTTCCCGCGACGCGGGACACGGTCGACGCGTTGGCCGAGACGCTGCCGGCCAACCAAATCGAGCGGATGCGCGGCCAGCTCAAGCAGCGAGAGGCGAAGGGGAACCCGCCGAACGAGCTCTTCGAGCTCCACTGCCGGAATCTGCGAAAGATCCACGAGGCGGGCATGGTGATCGGCCTCGGCACCGACGGCACCGGCGACGGCATCGGCGCTCACGAGCAGATGGCCGCGTACGCGCAATGCGGGATGACCACCATGCAGGCCATCGTCGCCGGGACGAGCGTTAACGCGAGGCTTCTCAAACTGGATCGGATGGGGAGCATCGCGGTCAAGAAAGAGGCCAGCTTCAACGTGCTCGACGCGAATCCCCTGGACGCGATTGGCAACTCGAAACGCATTGCCGCTGTCTATCTGAGAGGTAAGGAAGTCGATCGGACAGCCCTGAGGGCGAAGTTCATGACCCCGATCGTGAAGAAGTAAAGGGACGGCCGGGAAAGAGTCAGATGAATCGCCGGACGCTTCTTCTTTCGGTCCCGATGCTCGGGGCGGCGTCCCGCCTCCTGGCGCAGGCGAGCAGGCCCATGCTCGCGGTGCGCGCGCTGAATCACATGACGTTGACGGTTTCGGACCGGAAGCGGTCGCTCGAGTTCTATCAGGGACTCTTCGGCTGGCCCGTGCAACACACCCAGGGCACGAGCACCGGCCTCCGTATTGGCGCCGGCCCCCAATATGTCAGCCTGAGCCAGGGCGGGCCGAACGCCAGGCCGGGCATCAACCACTACTGCCTGACCGTCGACGGCTTCAATGTCGATCGGATCATGGGCGCCCTCGCTCGACACGGCGTGGCGAAATCGGAGAACGCCAGCGCCGCTCCGATGAGGGCGTGGGTCCGAATGCGCGGCGCGGACGCCGGCGGCGCCGTGGAGGGGACGCCGGAGGTGTACGTCAACGATCCCGATGGGATTCGCTTCCAGCTGCAAGACCCGCGCTACTGTGGCGGCCCCGGAATCTTCGGAGAAGGGTGTCCGAGCCTGCCGCCTCGAAGCGGCGTGCTCGTCGCGCGCGACTACCACAACTTCACGCTCAGCGTTTCGAATCAGGAGCGTTCCCGGGACTTCTACCAAGCGCTCTTCGCGATGCCCCTGAACGCACGTCGAGGTCCGGACCGTCCGGCCAACGTGCTTGCGCTCGGCGTCGGCTCCGGATCTCAGCGGCTTCTCATCGAGGGCAGCGTGGCAGCCGGCGCGGCGCCTCGCACCTCCAGCGCGTGCCTCGTGATGGACGCGTTCGATCCGGGCAAAGTGCAGAAAGCCCTGTCGGAGCTCGGCGTGCAGCCAGCAGGTGCGGCCGCAGGCGCCACCGGTCCGCTCGTCTCGTACGTCCAGGCACGCAGTGTCTTCTTCAGCGACCCCGACGGCATCCTGATCCAGCTTCAGGCGGCGAGCTGAGCCCTTCATATAGGCGATCGGCCACGAAAACACGAAAACACGAAACAAAACCCCAACTATTCTTTTTCGTGATTTCGTGCCTTCGTGGCGCCCCGCGTTTGTGAGATAGCTTCTAGTTCGTCGGCGTCGGCGAGTAACGGAGCTCCGGACCCACGATTTTCGCTGGATCCGCACCCGGCTTCGGCCGGAACCTGTGCACGCGTCCGCCGAACACATCCGCGACGTATAGGTTGTTCTCCTGATCGACCGACATCTGGTGCGGGCCGTCCAGGTTGCCGAGCCGGTTACCGGCCGTGCCCCAGCCGTACAGGAACTTCCCGTTCAAGTCGTACTTCAGCATCTTCTGCGTCACGCCATCCGATACCCAGAGGTGCTGATCGGCCGACATGAGGAGGCTGTACGGCGACCGGATGTTCGGCCACATGTCGAGGAACTTGCCGTTTTCATCGAAGATCTGAATGCGGCTATGGCTGCGGTCCGACACGTACAGCCGGCGGTCCTTGCCGATGGCGATGCTGTGAACCGTGTTGAACTCGTTCGGACCCGGGTTGGCCGGATCCTTCGGCGCGGTGCCCCAGTCCATGATGAACTTGCCGTCCTTGTCGAACTTCGCCACCCGCGTGCCGACGTAGCCGTCGCTGATGAAGAACGTCCCGTCGGGCAGCCAGTCGATGTCGGTGGGCCGGCTGAAGTGGTTCCCGTCGCGTCCCGCCATGCCTCTCATGCCGAGCGTCATCACCAGCTTGCCGTCGTAGGTGAACTTGTGGATCTGATGCAGGTTGTCGTCAAAGATCCACACGTGCTTCTCAGGATCGTACGGGCTCATCTTGATCTTGTGCGGCCCGCGGGCGCCTTTGTGATTGAAGAGCGCCTCGGCCTGCGGCCAGTGATCGACGAGCTTGCCGTTGCGATCCACGACGATGATGGAGTGGTGATAGCGGCGCTCCCAGCCCCGAGTGCCGTCCGTATCGTCCCCGCCATTGGCCGTTCGCGGAGGCTGGAGCATGCCGTACGGCGTCCACGGCTTCGCCTTCGAGTCTTTCGGCATCGGCAGCTCGCCGCGCTGCGCGATCCAGATTCTGTCGGGCGTCTCGGCGTACACGGCGCCGACCGACCCCCACGTCCATCCGTCGTGCTTGATGCCGTCGGGGCCGTCCGGCAGCGGCTGCGGCCAGTTCGCGGTGGGCTCGTAGGGGCCCCACTCTTCCTCTCCGCCTTTTTCCGCCGGACCTGTCGAGGGCGCCGCGCCTTGAGCCGCGGCAGTGGTTTCGGGAGCGCTTGCCGTGGTGCAGCCCACAAGCGACACCGCCACCAGCAGTCCAAACGCCAATCGCATCATCCGTGACCGACCGAGTGCGCGCATACAGGACTCCTTTCGTGCCTTCCAACCTGCCGACGTTAACAGATTTGGCCGGCCTCGGCCACTACCGAAGCTTCGCCTCAAACCGCCGAGTGACGGGCCCATGGGCTTGAACGGCGAATCTTCGCTACTAGGCGGCCGCTTCGCGGCCGCGCTAAGACAGCTTCTGACCCTTGATCGGAAGGTCACGCACCCGCACGCCGGTCGCCGCGAAGATGGCATTGGTCACGGCGGCCGCAATCGGGGGCACACAGGGTTCACCCAGGCCGCCCAGGTGCGCATCGGAGCGGATGAACTCAACGCTGATGCGAGGCGCATCCGACAGATGGATCATTCGATGATCCTGAAAGTTACGTTCGGCGACGCGTCCGTCGGTGATGGTGATCTCGCCAACCATGGCGGCCGACAGGCCGAAGACGATGCCGCCTTCAACCTGCGCCGTAGCGCTGTCGATGTTGACGACGTCTCCGCAGTCCACCGCCGCGAAGACATCGCGGACGCGCAGCGTTCCGTCCGACGATACCGCCACGTGCGCAACCTCGCCGACGATGGTGCCGAAGCTTTCGGTGATCGCGATTCCGCGCCCCTCGCCGTCGGGCAGCGGGTTGCCCCAGCCTGCCATTGCAGCAACCCGCTCGAGCACGGCGCGAAAGCGCGGCTGATCGCTCAAGAGCTCGCGCCGGAACAGATAGGGATCCTTGCGCGCGGCATGCGCCATCTCGTCGATGAAGGACTCCTTGAAGAAGCCGTGCTGGGAATTCAAAACGGACCGCCACGGGCCTTCCCGGATAGGGTGGGGCGCCTCCCGGCCTTCGGCGCGTTTGCTGCCGATCGCGTAGGGCATGTACACCGACTCGCGATCGCCGCCGCCGGCGTAGTGGGACGCGACGGCGAGGGGCGTGCCGTTCGTGTCCAGCGCACCGGAAAATCGCGCCATGGCGGCCGGGCGATAGTAGTCGTGCTGGATGTCGTTTTCCCGGCTCCAGACGAGCTTCACCGGCGTCGGAGACATCGCCTTCGCGATGCGCGCGCCCATGTCGATGAAGTCGAGATTGAACGGAAGGCGCCGCCCGAAGCCGCCGCCAAGCATGAGGTTGTTGAACGACACCTGTTCAACGTCCAGGTCGAGTGCCTTCGCCGCCGTGGCGCGAGCATTGAGCGGATCCTGCGAGCCAGCCCACACGTCGGCGCGGTCGCCGACCACACGCGCCGTGCACGCCAAAGGCTCCATCGCCGCGTGCGCGAGAAACGGCACGCGATAATCGGCGGTCACGACGGTGGCTCCGGTGCTGGGCATGTCCGGCGCGGCGCCGAGCGCCGCGTCGAAGGCGGAAAATATGGACGCGCTCGACACGTGGCCATGGCCGGCGTCGTCGAACCTCGGGGTGAGGGCCGCCAGGGCCTGACGAGCCCGCCAATAGCTGTCGGCGACGACGGCGACGGCCTCTTCCAGCTGCACCACGCGCTTCACACCGGGCATGGCCTCGGCGGGACCAGCGTCCACGGACAGCAACGTGCCGCCAAAGACAGGCGCGATGTCGACCGCCGCGTAGAGCATTCCCGGCACCGTGAAATCGATCCCATAGATCACGGTCCCGTTCACCTTCGAAGGAATGTCAAAGCGTGGGCGAGCCGTTCGTCGGATGGTGTAGGTATCGGGATGTTTCAAGACGGGATGGGCCGGCACGGGACCTCCCGCGGCCGTCGTCGCGAGCTCGCCAAAGCTGGCGCTCCGACCGGACGGTTCGTGCACGACGCGCGAGCTCTTCGCCGTGCACTCTGAAGCGCTCACGCCAAAGCGATCGGCCGCGGCCGCGATCAGCATCTCTTTGGCCGCGGCGCCGGCCACGCACATGCCGTAGCGCCCCGTGGCGCGCACGGCCGTGGAGCCGCCGGTCACCTGGAGTCCATACCAACGCGCCAGACGATACGTGCCGTAGTCGACCGCGCGCTCGAGCGGCGCCGGGATCGAGTCGCCTGTGAACGCGCGCAGGATATAGGCGCTCGCGTAGGCGTCGAGAGCCGGCGCTTCCTTGACGCGAACGAGATCCCACGCGGCCTCCATTTCCTCGGCCGCCATCATGGCGAGTGCCGTCTGCGCGCCCTGGCCCATCTCGCAGTGGGGCACCAGGACCGTCACGAGGTTGTCCGGGGTCACGGTAATCCAGGTATTGAGCTCACCCGCGTCACCGGAGACGACGCTGTGGCGGCTGGGGGCAAGCACGACACCTGCAACCCCCAGGACGAAACCGCCTCCGACCAGGGTGCCGGTGCCGATGAATGCCCGCCTTGTCCATCTACGCATGGTGGCCTCCATGACCCGGATTAGTGTCATGAATGCCATGGCGGCACGACCCCGTCGCGGAGGAAACCCTTCGGAGCCGGCCGTCACATCCCACGAAAACCGCAGCGCAGGCCAGGCGACGGCGTGGGGATGGGGGTCCCCACGCCTCGTATAGAGACGTTGAGCCGAAGCTGCGGTTTTCCGGCCGGCGGAGAGGGTTTCTGGAGCGATGGGGTCGCGCCGACGCAGAATTCATAATCCGGGTCAACTCTCGGCGATCGCGTGGATGGCGCGGCGCATCCGCGCAAACGTGCCGCAGCGGCAGATATTGGTGATGGTTTCGTCGATCTGCGCATCGCTCGGACTGGAGTGCTGCTCGAGGAGCGCCGCGACGGCCATGATCATCCCCGATTGGCAGTAACCACATTGAGGTACCTGATGGGCGATCCATGCCTCCTGCACTCTGTGAAGCGTTCCGGTCTTCGCCAGGCCCTCGATCGTGGTGACCTCCGTGCCCTCGGCAGCCGACACCGGAAAGGTGCACGACCGCACGGCGCGGCCGTTGACGTGCACCGTACACGCGCCGCAGGCGGAGATGCCGCAGCCAAACTTGGTGCCGGTCAGGCCGAGCGTGTCGCGGATTGCCCACAGCAGCGGCGTATCCGGTTCGATCTCCACCGTGCGGGCCTGACCGTTGACGGCGATCGTGATTGCCATGGCATTGCCTCCGTCCATGACGATGACGGCGCGGAAACGATTTCCTCCGAGGGTCCTGATCCTCCGAGGGTCCTGCATTGCGCCAAGCGTCGAGGCGATGTTCTATACTAGCGGCCTTTTCAGGCTATGCTCATGGGTGATTTTCGGTCCGCGCGGGACCCGCTCGCGCGTCACCCCGCGCATTTTCACAAGGAGCCGTGTCCCATGACTTTGACGTCTTCCAGACACCCGCGCCCGCCACGATCGCTCGTCCACGCCGTGCTCCTCACGAGTCTGACCGTCGTTTCGCTGCCGTCGGCGGCTCGGGCCGGCCAGGACGTCATCACGAAGGAATCGGCCGCCGCCGTGAAGGCCGCGTTTGTCGCCGACATCGAGGCGATGCGGGTCAAGTTCATTGGCTTGGCCCAGGCTTTTCCTCAGGACAAGTACACCTGGCGGCCGATGGAGGGTGTGCGCTCGGTCTCGGAAGTCCTGATGCTCATCGTGTCCGAGGGCTACGGGTTCGCGCCGACCTCGCTCGGCGGCAAGCCGGCGATGGCCCGGGAGGAAATGGCCAAGCTGAATGCGATTAGCGACAAGACACAAGTGATCGACCATCTGAACAAGGGCTTTGCCCATGCCAAGCAGGCGCTGGACGCCATCGACCCCGCCACGCTGGTCGGCAAGCGGCGGGCCATGGGGCAGGACCGGTCGACACCCGAGATCACGTCGTTCGTCGCCGGCGACATGCACGAGCATCTCGGCCAGCTCATTGCCTACGCGCGCATGAATCGCATCGTGCCGCCGTGGAGCAAGTAACGAGGGGCGGCCAACTACAGCACGTCGGCGTGCTGCGGCGCCCGCTTCCAGGAAGCCGAGGCGCTGAAAGGGAAACAGCCGTGACCCGGCCGCGGCGCAACGCGTCGTGAGCGGCGGCGCCGCGCCGCATGGCAGGTGCCGGTGCGGACGTCCGAGTGGATCGTTGTTGTTTATTTCCTTTATGTGACGCTGGCGGCGGCGCTAGCCTCGGCGGCAGTTCCGCGGAGACGAGGGGTCGTGATGCGCGCGCTGCTGGCAGCGGCGGCGCCTGCCGCGATCGCCGCCTGGCCGTACACGCGAACGTCCGAGGCCCTGCGCGATTGGCTGCCCCTCGTCTATCTGCTGATTGGATACTGGCTCCCGGCGCGCATCAGCGGCCCACCCAACCCACGAGTCGAGCGGTGGCTGCAGGCGTTCGACGATCGATGGGTCGGCGTCACGCCCCAGCGGTTTGCACATCTTGGGCCCCGGGTGGCGATCGAGCTCCTGGAGCTCGCCTACCTGTTCTGTTACCCGCTCATGCCGATCGGATTCTCCTGGCTCACGCTTCACGGATGGCGCGGCGACGCGGATCGGTTCTGGACGTCGGTGCTCCTGGCCGCATTCTGCTGCTACGGCGCGCTGCCGTGGCTGCCCACGCGCCCGCCGCGGGCGCTCGAACGCCAGGCTGACCCGCCGCGTTCGACGATCAGGCGAATGAATATGGCGGTGTTGAAGCACGGAAGCGTGACGCTCAACACGTTCCCGAGCGGCCACGCGGCGACGGCGCTCGCCACCGCGCTCGCGGTGCTCAGCCGGCTGCCGGTGGATGGCGCCGTCTTTCTCCTCATCGCGCTGATGATCGCCGTGGGCAGCGTCGTCGGCCGGTATCACTATGCCGCCGATGCGGTCGCCGGCCTGCTGGTGGGGATCGCGGCGTTCGCGGTGTCGAAGCTCGTCTAGACATCTTCTAAGCCGATGTCCAGGCGAATGAGGCAAGTTTTCGGCTTTAGAAGCTGTCTGAGTGCGGCCGCAAAGCGGCCGCCTAGTAGCGAAGATTCTCAGGTGTACCCACGGGCCTGTTACTCGGCAGTTTGAGGCGAAGCTTCGCTACTGGCCCGTCGGAGAATTGGCCTGATGGCTTGGGAATCGTCTCCGAGGTGTGCGATGCTGGGGCATGGCTCCGCATCGCACGGTGCTGTGGATTGCGGGCGTCTTGGCCGTCGCGGTTCCGCTCGTCGCGGCCGCTCAACGCGGGCGCTTCTTGGGCGGCTCTCCGCTGTGGGGCCAGTCTCGAAACGTCCCGTACGACGGCCGCTTCACCGTCGTGCGGGTGCAGTACGCGATGTACGGCGGGTGGGCGGCCGACTACCCGACGATGGAAGAGAATCTGACCACGATCCTCCGGGAAATCACGGAGCTCCGGCCTCACGTCGCTGGAAGCAACGTCCACACCTTCGACGATCCCGAGCTGCTCAAGTACCCCGTCGCCTACCTCTCCGAGCCTGGCTACTGGCATCCCGACGAAGCGGAGGTGCTGGGCCTTCGGCAATACCTGCAAAAGGGCGGATTCCTCATCGTCGACGATTTTCATTTCTCGAACGAATGGACGGTGTTCGAGCGCGCGATGCGCCGAGTCCTTCCGGCGGCGCGCATCGACCGACTGGAGCTGTCGCATCCGATCTTCAACAGCTTCTTCAGAATCAAGTCACTTCAGGTGCCATATCCGGGCCGGCTTGGCGAGCAGGGGTTGATGGGGGAGTTCTATGGGATCCACGAGAACAACGACGCCAGCAAGCCTTTGACGGTGGTGATCAACTACAACATCGATATCGGCGACTACGTGGAGTGGTCCGCCAGCACCCTGTATAACGTCCAATCGACCAACGAAGCGTACAAGTTCGCGATCAACTACATCCTGTACGGGCTGACGCATTAGAAGCTCATAGGCGCGGTCGGCGGGTATCACTACGCCGCCGATGCGGTCGCCGGCCTGCTGGTTGGGATCGTGGTGTTCGAGGTGTCGAGGATCGAGTAGGTCTGGGACAACCCTTCGGAGCCGGCCGTCGCGAAGGCACGACAACGCGGGGTAGGCCAGTCTTCTGGCCGACAACACGAAGGACCAGGCGATTGCGTCGCTCCCTCTGCTAAGATCGCGCGCCAGATGGCGAAATCCAGGGAGAAGAAGCCAGGCGGCGCCGGCAAAGACGCCAAGGGCTACACGCATCCGGACCAGACGCTGCTCATGCGGCCCGAAGTGGGCACGCAGGCGCAGTTCCGAAAGAAGAAGCCGCCACAGACCTACCGCTACGATTCGTCGCTCTCGCCCGCGCTCGATTGGGACGGCCAGAACGGGGCGCGCGAGCTGGGTGAAGCAGCGATTCGTCGCGTTCAAGACGGCGCAAGAGAGCTTGGGCAAGCCGTCGAGTCGCTGAGGACCTCGCTGGGAAGTGCCCTTTCTGACGAGCTGGAGACTCCGCTCAAGAACGCTCTCACCCACCTACACGACGGTGCGGAAACCCTTCGCAGGTTGAGCCGGCCGTTTCTGACCTGGACGGGCAAGGCGGAGCGCTTGTCCTTCGACGTCCCGACGCTGCCGCTCTTCGTGCACGAGCGCCTCTCTACCAAAGCCATCGTCGAAACTCTCGTTGGCCACAAGACAGACAAGCAGACCGACTTCTGGGAGCTGCTGGGGGATCCCCGCCACTCGATCACCGACCAGGTGCTCAAGGCCTACGAGTATCCGGACAGGTGGGTGAACCGCCTCATTCTTGGCGACTCGCTGGTCGTGATGAACTCGCTGCTGCACTACGAGCGGCTCGGCGGCCAGGTGCAGATGATCTACATCGACCCGCCGTACGGTGTGAAGTTCGGGAGCAACTTCCAGCCGTTCGTGCGTAAGCGTGATGTGTCGCACGGAGACGATGAGGACCTCACGCGCGAGCCGGAGATGGTGAAGGCGTATCGCGACACGTGGGAGCTGGGGTTGCACTCGTATTTGACATACATGCGCGACCGGCTGCTCCTTGCGCGCGAGCTGCTTGCGGCGAGCGGCAGCGTGTTCGTGCAGATTAGCGATGAGAACCTGCATCATGTTCGTGAGCTGATGGATGAAGTCTTTGGTGCCGCCAATTTTGTGGCGGTCGTCCCTTTCGCGAAGAGTGTGTGGGATCACCTCGCCGGCGCGCGCAGCGCGCCATTCGAGGCGGGCGAGCAGAAACAGGTGGCCGTGAAGGTCATCGATGACCGCGGGAACGAGCTGCTAGTGGTGAAGGCGCTACCATAAGCGAGGAGCGCTGATGCCGACTTTTTTGGAGAACGGGGTGCAGGTCGTCGATCAGGAGTTGATCGACGACGTCGTCCATCGCATCGTCGAACGGTTCCATCCGCAACGCATCGTGCTGTTCGGCAGCCGTGCGCGTGGCGATGCCGGCCCCGAGAGCGACATCGATCTGTTCATCGAAATGGAGTCGGACCTACGGCCGATCGATCGCGCGGTCGAGGTCGCGTCCTTGTTCGATCATCGGCGGTGGGGGCTCGACGTCTTCGTGTACACGCCTGATGAGGTTGTCGCACATCGTGGCCGAATTGGCAACCTGCTGTCATATGTCGACGCCGAGGGGAAGGTGTTGTATGAATGCCCCTGAGACCGCGCACCTCGCCTGGTTTCGAAAGGCAGAGCACAACCTGCTTTCGATTTCGAACAACATCGCGGCGGCGAATGTTCCATGGGACAACGTGACCTTCGACGCGCAGCAGGCCGCCGAGAAATACCTCAAAGGCTTTCTCGTGTTTCACGGTCGCAGTTTTCCAAAAGTGCACGATCTGGGCGAGCTGCTGGAGTTCTGCTCTGACTACGCTTCGGAACTGACTGTCCTGACGGCAGATTGCCGAGTGTTGACTCGGCTGGGCGCCGAGTCCCGGTATCCAGATGCGCCGGGAGAACCGAGCGAGGCCGACGCTCGACAGGCGGTCGAAATCTCACGGCGACACGGTTGGACGAACCGACTGGCCACGTGATCAGCAGGGGCGGACCATCTATCCGGAGGGATTCGAGGAGCTGGCGACGAAGCGAGGACGGCCGCTCATTCCGCCCGGCCGCGACATCCGCTGCATCGTCTCGGTGGGGATGCTCACGGAAGGCAGGGATTGCAGCACGGTTACGCACATCGTCGGCTTGCGGCCGTTCATGTCGCAGCTGCTCTGCGAGCAGGTTGTCGGCCGAGGACTTCGGCGGCGGACGTACGAGCTCGGCGACAACGGATTGATGACCGAAGAACGAGTTTCGCGCGACGAAGACCCTCACGACAGCCTTCGAGAACGCCGAACAGCCGTACAACGAGCAACAGATTGCGGACATCGAAGACAGCGCGCGCCGGCTCTATCAGCAGCTCTACGGTAAGCCACCAAAGCAACGGCTATGAGCGATGTATTGCGCACCGAGGAAGGCAGTCGAAACCGCTCCGTTATCTTCCAGTGACTGGTCACACCTTTTGCCAAAGCTTGGGCGCATTGCGGGTGCGGCAAGCGGCGACTATACTCGCAGATCTCATCTCAGATCACGGAGGGCATATGCCAAGACCGACGCTCGTCGCCCTCACGCTTGCGCTCGTCTGCTTCAGCACGGCGCTAGCAGCCCGCGGTGAACGTCTGGCTGCATTCGACGGGCGATGCATCCTCGCTGGCTGCGTTGCTCCTCCCTCAAATATTCCCGATATTCTCGGTCGTCGCGCCTTGCCAGCGAGGCGCCTCGCCCGTCTCGGTGCGACGCCAGACGTTCACCACGGGCTGCTAGCCCAGGACGGCGCGAAAGTCGTGACGAAGCAAGACGTTATCTACGGCCGCGTTGAGGGCTCGGCGCTGCTGGCCGACCTGGCGTACCCGGTCGCCGCGGCCAACGCGAAGCGACCCGCTCTGATGTACGTCCACGGAGGACGCTGGCGGAGCGGCACGCGGAACGACCCCAGTGCGGTCAACGTGGCGAAGTGGGCCGAGTCGGGCTACTTCACGATGACGATCGAGTACCGTCTCGTGGGCGGCTCGCCGGCGCCCGCGTCCTACGAGGACACGCTCTGCGCCATCCGTTGGCTGCATGCGCACGCCGGGGAGTACAACGTCGATCCGGACCGCATCTATCTCATCGGCT
>Ga0156018_1074_pt2 | contig 27844 bp, 28 predicted proteins | sample RifCSPlowO2_02_FD_107672 | JGI IMG/M metagenome (GOLD analysis project Ga0156018, IMG submission 107672) | Acidobacteria bacterium RIFCSPLOWO2_02_FULL_65_29 | reverse complement strand
ACTGTCCGAGAAAGTCGTCCGGCTCCCCTCGAATGAGCGCACCGGTGAGCGTCGCGCGCCAATGCTGCCCTCGTGCCTGCGAGTATTCGCCCTTGACGTAGAGGCCATCTCCGTTCTGACGAACGGCCGCCTCGACGGCCGCGGTTCGGTTGACGTCGATCGTGTATGACGCGCGCCCGAGAATCGTCCTGGCCGTACCGCGATCCGGCGCGAACATCAGGCTGCTCCGGCGAGCGGTGACTACCTCGCCCGCGTAACCTCCCACGAGCAGCCACTCACCCGTCTGGCGCTCGAGCTGTGCGACGTACAGCACGTACTCATCGGAGGTCGGCGTGGACGAGGTGAAATAGGCGACTTCGCCCTTGGCCGTGAACCAGCGCGTCGGCACCGCGCCGTCGCCTCCGAACATGCGGAGCGACGGATATCGCCTGACGACGTCGATGTGATCGAGAAAGATGATGACAAATGGCGCACCCGGTGGCGCGTCGCTGGGCGGCAACTGGGGCACGAGGTTCGGGAGATGATTGACGCCCTCGTAGAACGACACCGAGTACTCGTGCCCACCGCCGAGGCGTCCCCAGCGCACGCCGGCCTGCGACCGTCGCGGAAACGCGTTGTCTTCGTTCTGAGCCTCGAGGTCCACGCCGGACTCGACAGCCGTCCACCGTTGGTTGAGCAGCGGCAGGCGGCTCGGCGTGAACACGGGCACCCACACCGCGTCGAGCGTGTTCGAGCCGAGCTCGAGGACCGCGCGTGCGCCGCGAACGGCCAAGAGCTCGCTATCGATCACGTTCAGAAAATCGCGGGGAGCAAACCGATCGGTGGGGTTGACGATGTCGGCCTTGCCCCAGCGGATGAACTGCTTGCCGATATCGATCGAGAGTGGTCCGCGGCTGATGGTGGCCGTCAGCCGGCGAATCGAGACACGCGGCCGCAGCGTGCCGCGATCGGCCAAATCAACGTGCCAGGACTCCTCGACGTGATCGTGGTTGTTGGCTCGCAGGTCGACGCCGACAGCCAGCCCAAGCCACGGCACGGATCTGGCAAACACTTCGCCTCGTACGAGACCATCGGTCACGAGATTTCGCGAATCGCCGAGAGTGTCCTGCGGAAACAGGACGCCGCGGCCCTCGACGAAACCGCGGTAGGTGATGGACTGCGCGCGCACCGTGCCACCGAATGTGCAGGCGACCGCCAGGACAACTGCGGCGCCTCGCGCGCCGCGCGCCGATGCACTGGCGCGCGGGGTGTGGCCGCAGACGCTCACTGGCGTCGAAGCGCCTGCAGCGTGAAGTTCTCTTCCTTCAGCGGCAGATTGTATTCGAGCTTGTCGAGGGTCAGACGCGTGCGGCTGCCCCGGCGCAGATCGGACATCTCGAGGACCCGGGCGGTCCAGATGCCCTGCACAGTGTGAATGTCGCTGTAGTTCAAGCGTCGCGCCGCCTGGTCTCTGACATAACTTTCCACTCGAGCGGGGACGTAGTTGTCTTTCCGAATCCAAACCATGGACCGCGTGTACTGCGACGTCTTGCTCTTCTTGGGCACCGATTGAATCTTCCAGCAAGAAGCGCCATCGACCGCCTCCTCGCCGAGCAGGGTGTAATCGAATTGATCGACGTCGCGCTCTTCGAGATCCTCGAAGCTGAAATCGGTCCCGAAAAACTGCGTCGACCGATCCTGCAGCGCGATGCGCCGGTCTCGTTCGATGGCGGGCGTCCACATCCACTGATCGGACGCGCGATCGGGATGATTCACGACCAGCATGGCCACGCCCTTCACCTCGGCCGGCGCCGTGAACCGCAGCACCATCCGGCTGTTGCCGTGCGAGCCCAGCCGCTCGAGCAGCCACCGTTTGTCGGCAATCGCGCCTTTGGCGTTGAAGACCTGCAGCACACCCTCGTAGCGCTGTGACGTCGCCTCCGTCCGCCGCTGCGCTTCCGCCACGATGGCGCGCGCGTCCTGCGCGAACGCGTGCCCGGCGCCCAGCAGCCAGCCAATCAGCAACACGCCGCCAACATTTCCAGGCCACGAAGGCACGAAGGCACGAAGAAGACCTTCATTGGATCTTCGCGTCTTCCTCACGCTGCCGCGGGCACTCCCTCGCTGCCCCGTCCCGCCTCCGCTCGCGGAATGATGGAGCGAGCTACGGCGTGGCACGCCGAAGCGCCTTCGGCGCGAAGGCGGCTGCCCGTCATTCATATTCGAGGGCCTCCACGAGCGAGCCGCGGACGGCCGACTCGGCCGGCCAGATCGCCGCGATGAATGACGAAGCGAGCATCGTCGGGATGAGCGCCAGCGTGACCGACACGGGAAAGATGTAGTCGAGCCGCATACCGGCAATGTCGTGCTGCACGATCTGGAGGATGTAGTACAGATTCACCGCGCCGAGCGCGAAGCCGAGAACCAGGCCGAGCGTCGCGACGCTCAACGCTTCCATCCAGATCGTCCGCCGAATCTGCCCGCCGAGCGCCCCGACGGCCTTCAGCACCCCAATCTCGCGCCTGCGGTCCGTGATCGAGACCGTGAGCGTGTTCACGATTCCGAGAATCGCCACGAGCACGGCCACGGCGATCTGCACCGAGGTGAGCGCGAACCACTGGTCGGTGATTCTCAGGATATAGGCCTTGAGCTCGGTGTTCGTCAGCACGAAGACCTGCCGCTCGCCCGCGTACCGCTCGAGGATGCGCCGCTTCACCTCCGGCACGTCGGCGCCGGCGGCAAGGTACACGCGAAAGGCGTTGACCGAATCGTCGCGCCAGTACCGCTCGAACACTGTCCGGTCAATCAGCACCGTTCCCTGCTGATCCGAGTAGTCCACGAGGATGCCGACGATCGGCAGCCTGACGACACCCTCGGGCGCGGGAATCTCGAGTGTCTCACCCAGTTTGAGCGTCTGCAGCTGGGCCAGGTTTTCCGACACCATCACGCCCTGACCCGCGGCCGTCAACCGGTACATCGCGTCGGCGTCACCTTCGATGGGAGGCCGTCGCACGGTTTCTGACAGGCTCGCGATCTCTGTGGCAACCACCATGATGGGCGTCCCGCGAAACATGATGCGCGCGTTGCGGACCCGCTGCACACGGCCGACGCCCGGGAGCGCCGCCAGCTCCTGCGCCATCTCCGCCGGGAACCGCAGCGTGCGAATCGTGAGGTCCTGGGACGGAATGACGAACAGATCGGGGTTCAACGCCGTGTTCATCCAGTCGATGATCGAGCTGTAGCTGGCGCCGGCCATGCCTCCGAACGCCACGACCACGGCGAGCGACAGCATGAGGGCGGCCACGCTGGCCGACGTTCGGCGCGGAGTCTGGATGAGGCTGTCGGCGGCCAACGCGCCTTCCACCGGGCGGAGCCACTTGAGGAGCGGCCGAATCGCGCGCGACAACGCGAGCGACAGAAGCGGAGCCAGCAGCAGCGCGACCGCGATGGCCAGCGCGAAGCCGATGTAGAACACGACCCTCGAGCTCGACGCCATCAGACATGCGACCGACACGACCGCGAAGATCCCGGCGAGCGCCGCGCGAACGCGATTCTCCCCGGCCGACAACACTTGGTACTTTCCCTTCTGCAGGGCTTGAACCGGATCGACGCGGGCCGCCTGGCGCGCCGGGATGAAGGCCGCCACGATGCTCGTGATGATGCCTATGACGAGGGCCAGGCCGAGAAGCATTGGACTCGTCGCGATTTCATCCGCGCGCTGGGCTACGCCGTAGACGTCGTTGATGAGATCGCCGATGGACGCCGCGATGCCGCGCGCGATGATCAACCCGAACGCCAGGCCGCCGATCGACCCCACAAGGCCGGTCACCGCGCTCTCGACCAGAAACAGCCGGCGGATTTGTCCGCGCGTGGCGCCAAGCGCGCGAAGGATGCCGATTTCCGCGCGCCGCTGCGTCACCGCGATCGCGAACGCGTTGTAGATGATGAACATGCCGATGAACAGCGCGAACAAACTCGAGATGCTCACCATCATCGAGTACGCCGCCGTCATCGCTTCGAACTGCTGTCCGCGGCCCGACGGCGGGTCCACCTGGAACCCCGGGCCGAGCAGCGCCCGAAGCTCTTCCCGCGCCTCGGCGATCGTCCGGCCCGGTGTGACCGCAATATCGATCCGATCGAAGGTGCGCCCGCGGCCGAACATCTTCTGCGCGGCGTAGATGTCCATGATCGCCAGGTTGCCGCCGAACGCACTCGACAGTCCGGACGACTTCATGATGCCGCGCACCGTGAAGCGCCTGACCCCGAACGCGGTGCCGAGGGGGACCTGGCTGTTCACCGTGAAGTGGTTCTTGCCGGCGAACTCGCTCGTCAGGATGATCGAGTCGGGTTGCGCCAGAAACACGAGCGGATCGTCGATCACCGCCTCATCGCCCGATTCGAGGTCGTACTCGCGCAGGCTGCGATCGCCCGTCATGTCGACGCCGAGGATGAGAAGGCTTCCCTCGCCCGGAATCTGGGAGTCGACGACCGCTTCGATCATCGGAACCGCGACGCGAACCGACTCCGCGCTTTGCACGCGCTCGAGAACTTCCTCGTCGAAACCGGTCTCGCCCGCCGTGACCTGCAGCTCGGTCTTCCCGGCGATGCGATCGACCGTGCGGTTGAACGCGAAGAGCACGCTCTGGTTGGCCGTGTGCATGCCGACGAACACGGCGACGCCGAGCACGATGCCGGCCACGGTCAACAGCGTCCGCAGGATGTGCTTGCGAAAGTACGGCCAGGAGATGAGCACCAGTAGCTGCATCGTTCAACCCCCGACCACTTTCCCCGGAGGCGCTGTCCGCGAACGCCGGATGTCCTCGACGACACGGCCGTCGCGAAGCGCGATCGTCCGCTGGCAGCTTCCCGCCACCTTCATGTCGTGCGTGACGATCACCACGGTGGATCCCAGGCGCGCATGCAAATCGGAAATGAGTGCCAGAATGTCCGCACCCGTCTGCGTGTCGAGGTTGCCGGTCGGTTCGTCGGCCAGGAGGATCGGCGGGTAGATCGACAACGCGCGCGCGATGGCGACGCGCTGGCGCTCTCCACCGGAGAGCTCCTCGGGCAGGTGCTGCAAGCGGTCGGTCAGCTGAACCAGTTCCAAGAGCTCAGTCGCGCGCTCGCGGACCTTCGCACGCGGCCAGCCGCGAAGGTGCAGCGGCAATCCGACGTTTTCCAGGCAGGAGAGCGTCGGGAGGAGATTGAAGAACTGAAAGATGAAACCGATGGAGTCGCGGCGGACACGCGTGAGCTCGTCGTCGGGCAGCCCGGCGAGCGCTTGGCCGGCGACGCGCACCTGGCCCGAGGTGGGGCGGTCGAGGCCGCCCACCAGGTTGAGGAGCGTCGATTTGCCGGAGCCGGACGGACCGATGATCGACACCATCTCGCCGCGCGGGATCGACAGCGAGACGTCGTCGAGGGCGACGACGCGGCGCTTGCCGTCGAACTGGCGGGTGACGTGGTCGAGGTCGATCATTGACCGGGTCTGACCCCACTCCGACCCTACGCCTGACCCCACTCTGACCCCACTGGTCGAGGTCGATCATGGGACATGGGCGTTTCCGATTGGGGAACGCTCCGATTATGTGAACAATTTCACAATGCTGTCAAATCCCGCCTATTTGTCGCTCTTTCGTCCGCTTCCAGACGCTCTCCCACCCTTTGCTGATCGCGGGGCCACACAAACGCTCACTCACGCTCGTCGCGCGGGCCGGGGGGCGCGCCCTGCCCGGCCCTATCTGGCCTGTTCGAGGAGCGCCCTGGTGGTCTCAGGGATCGGGATCGTCTGTGCGGTGCCGTAGTCGTACGTGACGTTGACCGTCTTGCCCTCGGCGATTCGGCGCCCGTTCGCAGCATGGACGATCTCATAGAGAAACGCGAAGCTCGAGCGGCCAATGTCGCCGACGGTCAGGCGAATCTCGAGCTCGTCGTGCACGAAAGCGGGCGCGCGGTAGTCACACTCGGCGTGCACCACGATCGTGCCGGCGCCGGGCAATCCCGCGCCGCCCCCGAGCTCGCGCCATAACGCGAAGCGGCACTGCTCCATGTAGGTGAAGTAGACCGCGTGGTTGACGTGGCCCATCGAGTCGCAGTCGCGAAATCTCACGGTCAGTCGATGACGGAATAGAGGCATCGGGTGTTTTTCAGGCAAGCGGGTTGACCCAGCGGAGTCCCGAAAAGCGGCCAAAGTCCGCGTCGGTCGAGTGCAGCTCGGCCTGGTGCTCGATGGCCAGAGCGGCCAGATGCGCGTCGGTCGTGAGGTTGCCGGCGGTCCCCAGCGAGTCGAGCAGCCCGAACAGAATCTCCGCATGGCGATCGCCCGGGTGGAGCACGCTCACATAAGGCCGCGCGAGCCAGGCGCGCACGTCCGCGCACGCGACCGCGGCTGGCAAGGGATTCAGCAAGACCTGCCGGTGCGTGGTGACGCGGATGAAGCCTAGAATGGCGACCCAGGCCAGACCGACGGGCTGCGTGCCGTTCAGCAAGTCCTCCCACCACGCCCTGGCCTCGACGTGGGCAGGCGACTCCCGGTTATATGCGTGCAGCAGCAGGTTGACGTCCGGGAGAATCACGAACGGATCGTTCCGGCGGCGTCCTCGGCCTCGATCTCGTCGACGAGCTGATTGATTCGATCCAGATCGATCCCGGGCTTGAACCCGAACGCGTGAGGACGCACTTCGAATCGGGAGGGGCGGACCGGCTTTCCGCTCATCCCGAGGCCCAGCTTGAGGGCCTCGTTGACCAGCGCTTTCATCGCCTTGCCCGTACGGCGGATCTCGCTCCGCAGCCGTTTCGCCACTTCGGGCTCGAGCGTAATGGTCGTCCTCATGTCAGCATCATGATGTTCATATTCATTGATGTCAAGATGCTCGCGTGGGACGACGAAGTCGCGCCCCGGTCATGAATGGATCGACGCGGAGCCGGCAGGCGTCGCTGTGGTTTCCTCCCACGCCGTAGGATAATGTCCGCCAACCGTGCCCGTCCCCACCCTGTCGCGCGATACCTTTACGGCGGAGGAAACGCGCACGCTGCAACCCTACTTCACCAACACCGACCGGCCGGTCTTCGCGCTCGTCAACCTGCCAGAAACCGTCAAGGGCGCGCTGTTCGCGCGCTACTCACGATCGGCGAAGTCGCTGCGCCGCTTGTTTCTCGACGAGTTCCTCGGCCAGGTGACCTCGCCCTCAACCGACGCCGGCGGCGAACAGCAGACGACCGCAGGCGTGGGGACCGAACGAGCAGACCGCTTGTACGCGCGCGTGCTCAGTGAATACGGTGACGACTCGGTGGCGCAGCTCGGCGGCGCGCACCTCGCTTGCGAAGGCGCGTCCAACGTGCTGACCAAAGTGCTCGAATGGGGCCGGTTGATGGCGTACCTCGAGCAGTCGACGCGCTACGTGCCGTACACGGACCGGCCGAACGGCCGATGGAAGTACCACCTGCCGGCCGAAGTCGCGCGCACATCGCTCGCCGGCCAGTTCAGCCAGACGCTCGACGCCGCCTTCGAAACCTACGCGCGCTGGATTCCCGCCATGGAAGCGCATTTCCGCGCAAAGTATCCGAAGTCGCCTGACGATTCCGATGCGGTCTATCGCTCAGTGATTCGCGCGAAGGCACTCGACACGTTGCGCGGCCTCCTCCCCGCGGCGACGACCTCGAACGTCGGATTGTTCGGCAGTGGCCAGGCCTTCGAAGCGTTGCTCCTCCGGACGTTCGCCCACCCGCTCGACGAAGTGCAGACCTGCGGCCGCGCAATGCTCGCCGAGCTCCGTCAGGTCATCCCGGCGTTTCTCGCGCGGGTCGATCAGCCAGACCGCGGCGGCCGCTGGATCGACTACCTCACGCGCACGCGGAAGGGATTCGAATCGGCCGCCGCCACGATCATCGAACGTGAGCGGCCGCAGCCGCGCGACGAAGTCACGCTCACCGAGTTCGATCCCGACGGCGAAATCAAGGTCGTCGCCTCCGCGCTGTACGCCGTCTCCGACCTGCCCGACGACCAGCTCTTGGACATCGCTCGTCGCCTGTCGGCCGAGGAAAGGGCGGCCATCCTGCGGGCGTACGTGGGCGACCGCACGAACCGGCGCCACAAGCCCGGTCGCGCGTTCGAGCGCACGCGGTATCGCTTCGACGTGCTCGCCGATTACGGCGCGTTCCGCGATCTGCAGCGCCACCGCCTGCTGACGCTCGAATGGCAGCCGCTCTCGCCCGATCACGGGTTCACCGAACCGGCAGCCATCGAAGAGGCAGGCGCGCTAGCAGACTGGCGCGAGATCATGGACCGGTCGGCGGAGCTCCACGCAGCGCTCGTCGCGCGCGGCCTCGGCGACGCCGCGCCCTACGCCGTCGTCATGGCGTATCGCGTGCGCTTCTATATGGACATGAACGCGCGCGAAGCCATGCATGTCATCGAGTTGCGCACCGCGCCCCAGGGCCATCCTTCATACCGGCGCGTATGCCAGCTGATGCACACGGCCATCGCCGAAGTCGCGGGCCACCGCGCCATCGCCGACGCCATGAGGTTCGCGGATCACTCAGAGGTGGAGCTGGAACGGCTGCAGTCGGAGCGGGCGCTGGAAAGAAAACGACACCAGAGTTGACCGCGATCGTGATGAACTGGATGGCGAAGCTCGAGCAGTAAGGGTGGCCTAGTCTTAGTCGCCCTTCGCCCAGTGCCTCGCGTACTCGTCGAGAAACGTCAGCGTCTCGAGCGATCGCATCCGATCGAAGAACAGGATCCCGTCGAGGTGATCGGTCTCGTGCTGCAGGACGCGCGCGGAAAAATCGTGGGCCCGAAGCTCGATGCGCTCCCCGCGCCGATCGTAGGCACGGACGACGATCTCCCGCGCCCGCGGCACGCGCCCGCGAACGTCGGGAATGCTCAGGCATCCCTCCCAGTCCTCGACGATGTCGGATCCGACGGGGACGATCTCGGGATTGATGATCGCGACGGGCTCGCGCGGATCGGCCTCGTCGCCCTCATCGCCGTCGGCGTCGAGCGCGGCCACGAAGAGCCGGAGGCCCTCGTGCACCTGGGGCGCCGCCAGGCCGACGCCGTGATACTCGTTCATCGTCTCGATCAGGTCGTCGATCAGCTTCTGCACCGCCGAGCTCTTGAGCTCGGCCCGCTCGATCGCGCGGGCCTTCCCGCGCAGCACGGGATGGCCCATGCGAGCGACCTTCAGGATGGACATGGCGGTGGAATTATACTTGGGCCTGGAAGCACGGGACAAAGTTGCATCCACACGACGAGGCGCACGACTACCGGTTCTGCCCGACCTGCGGGGGCGCGCTCGAGCGAAAGCTCCTGAAGGCCACCGAACCCGAGCGCCTCGTGTGCAGCCTCTGCGGTTTTGTGTTCTATCTCGATCCGAAAATCGCCGTCGGCACCGTCATTCGCGCGATGTCGGGCCGCCTCGTGCTCGTCAGGCGCGCCATCGATCCAGGCTACGGCAAATGGGTGTTTCCCGGCGGGTACGTCGACCGCGGCGAGCCGCTCACGGCCGCCGCCGTGCGCGAGGCGCGCGAAGAATGCGGGCTCGACGTGCGCCTCGACGGCCTCGTCAACATCTACTCGTACGCCGGCCGCGCACCGGTCATCGTAGTCTACGCGGCGACCGCCATTGGCGGATCGCTGTCGATCGACGACGAGGGCCTCGAAACGGCTGAGTTCGACACCGCGGCCCTTCCCTGGCACGATCTGGCATTCCGGAGCACCCACGAGGGTCTTCGCGACTATCTGGCCGGCCTCCTGCATCCTGTTCGGCCGTAGCGCGTTTTCCTTCGGGAAACCGCTCGAGGCGATCGCCGGACTCACTCACATCCGTAGGCTCGATGACAAATTGGTGATCGGCGAGCGACGGGACGCCACCGAACGGAAGTTGGGAAAAAGTTGGGAGCCATGAACCGGGCGCTTTCTTTGTGGATGGGCGCGCTGCTAGTCACGACAACGGCCTCAGCGTGCGCCGGCTTCGAGCACAAAGAGACCCTCCTCTCGCCGACCGCGCCGTCGTTGCCGTCGGGGCCGAGCGGATCGGGCACGCTCACGGGCATCTGGTCGTCGATCGTGCCGCAGAACCTGAGCGCCTCGAGCTGCAGCACCTTCCAGTGGGCGATCACCAGCCAGACATCGAGCTCGCTCGCCGGTCAGTTCTACGCGATCTGTGCGGCCGTGATCCTGGTGTCGGGCAACGCCTCGGGCCAGTTGGACGCGGCCGGCACGGAAGTCGCTCTGCAACTGAGCGGAACGGCCACCGTTCAGGGCGTGATCTCGTGCCCGTTCTCTCTGAGGGGCACCGGGTACATCACGGGGAACGAGTCGATCCGCATTCCGTTTTCGGGAGACACGTGCCTCGGGCCCGTTCAGGGCGAAGAAACGCTGCATCGCCCGGCGCCAAACGAGCCGACGCCGCCGCCGCCCGCTCCACCGGCGCCGGAGCCGCCAGCGGCATCACCGGCGCCGTCCGCGAATCCGAATCATGTCCAACCCGGACCTCTCACGTTCGAACAGGCCGAGCAGGTGGTGTACGCGACAGGCCGCGAGTTCCCAACTCTAACAGCCGCGCCCCCGACGGAATCGGAGGGCATCTCGCGCGCCGAAGAGCTGCTGCTGCGGACGATCTGGCACCTCAAGCAGTACGGATTCGACGCGGGACGCCAGCGGAACCCCTCGGGCGCCATCTCGAACGACAAGCTGACGATTTTCATCAGCGGCGGCTGGCACGCCTTCGACGTCTTTTTCGATCTTGGTCGTCCGGGGGTGGAGATGAAAGTGATCTTCCTGGAAGTATTCCCGGCCGGACCGCTCGCGTATCCGGGAATTCCGGACTGAGGGACGCTAATCAGCCAGCCCTTCCGCTTTCTTCTCCGCGGCCGTGATCTTGCCGCCGGCAGCCACGATCTCGGCGTCGCGGTCGAGCCGGAGCTGCGGCGCCTTGACGAATCGGGCGACGGCCTGCGCGGTGCCGTCGATCTTCAGCTGGCGCATCAGGAAGGTGAAGCGCTCCTCGAGTGACTGGCCGATGGCGCGGCGCACGTCTTCGTTGATACTCCACATACGCCGCTTGAAGGGGCCGATCGCCTTCTTCCTCGCCTTGTAGATGAACTGTTCCTCGGTGTCCTTGGGCTTTCGCTCCTCGGTGGCGTGCTCGCGAACCCACGCGTACATCTCGGCCTTGAGATCGGCGGGAAACTTCGGGTGCTCGTACACCATGTTCTGGAAGTCGGTGGCGAGGTGAATTTCGCACGCGCCGACCCGTGGGAACGCGTCGAACGCGTCCGGCGGCAGCGTGGACGCCCCATGCTGCACGGCGCCGGCCAGGCCATAATCCTTGCGCGCGACGCGTGAGAGCTCTTCGAGCGCCTTCAGATCGATCTTCACGTCGGTCCGGATCGATCCGTCGGCGTTGACGAAACCGCCGTGCGCCGTGCCCGTCTGCACGCTGATCTTGCTCAGTCCCACGAGCGACGCGCCGCGCTCTTTCAGCGTCCTGTTGAAACCGTCCATGTAGGCGTGCAGCTCGTGCACGTCCGAATTCTTACCGCCCACCTCGCCGATCTCGCCGCCGACCGACACGGTGACGCCCAGGGGCTCGTACCCACGGATGAACGCGGCGAAGTCGGCCGCCAGCGTGACATTGACTTCCTGCTGCTCCGCCAGCGTCGGTCTGCTCAGATCGACGAGCGTCGAGGTATCGATGTCGATGTTGAAGAACCCGGCGGCGATCTCCTCTTTGATCAGCGCGCGCAGCGCATCGAGCTCCTTGTCGCGCTCGGGGCTGTTGAACTTCTTCGCGTTGGTCTGGACGTGATCACCCTGAATGAAGATCGGGCCCGTGAAGCCTTCGCGAAGAGCCGCCGCCAGCACGATCGCGGCGTATTCGTGCGGACGCTGCTCGGTGTAGCCGATCTCGGAGCGGGCGATTTCGAAGATGAAGGCGCCGGCGCCGAGCTTGGCGGCCGATCGGACCACGGCGCGGGCCGTATCGTACGACATCGCCCGCACGTTCATCGCCGGCACGGTGAAGCCGCTGGCCTCGCCGCGGCCCATCGCCATATAGAGGTCGTGAATGGACGCCGGGCGCACGCCCTTCGCCGCAGCCAGCGACCGGATCACCCAGCGCGCCGTGCCTTTGACGTCGGCGTCGGCGCCCAATGCCGCCGTCCACGCCAGCTTGTCGACGAGATCGGGCGCAATCGCTCCGGCATTGGTCACGCTGACGCGATCGCTCAACACGTTCGCCGCCGGTTTCACGGCATCGGTCAGTTCTTTCACGGATTGAAACATGGGGGCCTCGGCGGACAGAAGAGTTAACCGCAACCGACTAACTTTTAGCATGCGCAGGTCTTCTGTCAACTGTGAACTGTCAACTGTCGACTTTCTCCGTTTTCATCGGAAACCGGAAGTCCTCGATCAGAGCGCCGGTCACGGCTGTCTCTACCATGGCATCAATCGGCAGCGCGGCCTCAGCGCGCTCGACATCCTCCCGCCGCGCCCTGGTGGATGGATGTCTGGGCGTGAAGAGCTGACAGCAGTCCTGGTCCGGGATGTTGGAAATTGGCAGGGTCCCGATGCGTTCCGCCTCGTTCGTAATCTCGTCCTTGTCCATCCCGACGAGCGGCCGCAGCACCTCCATCGTCGTCGCGGCCGCGATCGTGGTGAGGTTCTCGAGCGTCTGCGACGCAACCTGGCCGACCACCTCGCCCGTCACGAGCGCTCTGGCGTGCCACTTGCGGGCGATCCGGTCGGCGATGCGCAGCATCAGACGTCTGTAGACGACGACGCGCAGCTCGGGCGGCGACGCGAGCAGCACCTGCTGCTGGATCTCGCCAAACGCCACGAGCGCGAGCCGCGACCGCAGTTGGTGCCGCGTCAGGAGCGCGACAATCTCGCGGACCTTCTCCTGCGACGCGCGCGAGAGAATCGGATAGCTGTGAAAGTGCACGAACAGCACTGTACAACCGCGCCGCATCATGCGATACGCCGCCACCGGCGAGTCGATGCCGCCCGACAGCAGACACGCCAGGCGGCCGCCCGTCCCGGTCGGCAGGCCGCCCGCGCCCGGCTCCTTGCCAAAGAAATAGAAGGCGTGCTCCGGCAGCATCTCGACGTGGATGTCCAGCGCCGGGTCGTCGAGATCCACGCGCCAGCCTTTCGCCTGCTTGATGAGCCCCCCCACCTCACGCTCGATCTGCGGAGACGTGAGGGGAAACCGCTTATCGGTTCGGCGGACGCTCACGCGAAAAGAGGCGGCGTGTCGATCGCCGAGGTCGGCGAGGATCCTGGCCGCAAGCGCCTGAAAGTCGTGCGGCGCGCGGCCGGCGAGCGAAAAGTTCGCGATGCCGAACACGTCTCGTACGCGTTCGCGCGCCTCGGCCCATGACGCGCCAGGGCCGAGCTCGATCTCGATTCGTCCCATCACCGACCGCACGGCCGCCACGTCGACGCCTCGAAGCGCAGAACGAAGGTTCCGCACCAGAACCTGGATGAACCACGGTCGGTTCCGACCCTTCAGCGCCAGTTCCTTGTAGTGGACAACGACGGAGTTCATGAATTCGGTCATCGAGTCATCGAGTCGTCTGATCCCGGAAGGTACCTGAGTCGACGTACCGCCGCCAACGTAGTGCAGGACTTCAGTCCTGCCCCACCGGCGGCGGCAGGTCTGGCAGGTCTAAAGACCTGCACTACGCGCGTCAACACAAGTGCCTCTGGGATACGCCATGGATTGGGTCATTGTGCTGCGGCAATCAATGACCAGATGACTCAATGACCAAATGACCCGATATTGCATCCGCGGCCGCATGGCCGCTGCGGACGGCGCTCTCGATCGTAGCGGGCAAGCCGGTCGCAATCCAGTCGCCGGCCAGATGCAGGCCGTGGACTGGAGTCGAGACGCCGGGACGCTCCGGTTGACCGGGCGCCAGCGAGAACGTCGCGCGCGGCTCTCGAATGACGGTTGCGCGAAGCCGCCGGACACGCCGCGCGGTGGGCAGCGCGTCGAGGAGCTCCTGATGCGCGTGTTCGATGAGATCCGTGTTGGTCCGCGCCACGAGCGGCGACGCGCCACTCGACACGAGCGACACGTGCGACAGGGCTCCGCCAACGATGGAACGCTGGTCGAACGCCCACTGCATCGCACGGCCCGGCAGGCCGATGAAGGGCTCGTCGAAGAGCGGCCGATCGAACCACAGGTTCACGGTGACGATCGGTGAGGCCTCGGCGGCCCGGGCTCGCGCCAGGATCGGCTCGAGCGGAGCGGTGTCGCCCTGAAAGAGGTCGCCGAGCGCGAACCAGGGCACCGCTGCCACGACAGCGGCGCTGTCCCAGCGATCGGCGCCGCTTTCGACCCATCCGACGCGGCCTTCGCGAAGGTGAACCACGGCAGGCGCGCCCGTTCGAACCGCGCCGCCACGCGCCTCGATGTACGCACGCGCGGGCTCCGCGTACATGTCGCCGAGCGGCCGCGTGGGGAGCGCAATGGCTGCCGCCTTCGGATCGGGACCGAACATCTCAGCGAGCACGCGAGCGAAGGGAGGCGCGGCCGCTCTCGAAGGCGGCTGGTTGAGCGCGGCCATCGCCAGCGGCTCCCACAGCATTTCGCGCAGCCGAGCGGTCTGGCCATTCCGGATGAGCCAGTTATCGACCGTCTCTCCCGGCGAGGCCGCGATGGCGCGCGCGCCGGGCTGCATCTGCCTTCGCGCGAGCCGGAGTGGCGCGCGCATGCGAAGGATGGACAGGCGGTCCCTCCACGCGAGCGCGCTCCAGTCCATCACACCGGCGACCAGATGCAGCGGCGGCGGAAGTGAGGGACAAGACAAGCGTGTGCGCTGTCCGGTGCGATCGATCATGGTCACGGCGAGCGCGGGGTCCAGGCGCACGTGGCCGAGGGCGCCGATCTCCCCGAGAAACGCCCACGTGTCGGTGTAACAGCCGAGCAGCACGTGCTGGCCGTTGTCGACGGGCTCTCCGGTCTCGCGGTCCTCGAACGACGTGGCGCGCCCACCGAGCCGGCCGCGCGCTTCGAGCACGAGCACGCGGACGCCACGCTTCGTCAGGCGAACGGCGGCGCTCAGGCCGGCAAAGCCCCCGCCCACCACGATCGCGTCGTACGTCATGAGGGCCACAGCCATTGCCGGAGCGCGATCAGCGCCTGGCGAGGACGCGGCACCCGCACGCGCGCCGTGAAGACGTCGTACCCGCTCTCCTCGATGCGCTCGAGCGTCTCGAAGTACACCGCACGCATGATTTCGGCCGCCACCAGGCGCCGGCGATCTTCGGCAGGACGCGCCTCGACCGCCCGGCTGTAGAACAGCCGGGCGCGGCGGCACTCGAGCTCGAGCAGCCGGCGGACCGGCTCGGACACGCGGCCGGCCGACAGATCGTCGATCGTGCATCCGGCAGTCGCGAGATCCTCGAGCGGCAGATACACTCGGCCTCGAGACAAATCGTCTCTGACGTCCCTCAGGATGTTCGTCAACTGGAGCGCCACGCCCAGGTTCAGCGCGTACTCGCGCGAACCTTCGTGCCGGCATCCAAAGATCCTGATGCAGATCATCCCGACGGCCGAGGCCACGCGGTGGCAATACTCGAGGAGATCATCGAAGGTCTGGTACCGGGTCGTGTCGAGATCCATCGCGACCCCGTCGATCACGTTCTCGAACGCGTCGCGCGGCAGGCCGAACTCCGCGATGAACGGCTGCAGGCGACGGCCTTGCGACGTCTGCGGTGTCTCGCCGGCATAGCACCGGGCGAGCTCGGCGCGCCAGCACTCGATGGCGTCGCCGGCGCTCGCCGCATGGACGGACGATCGATCGGAGCCGCGCGCACGCCGGGCTCGGTGTCCCCGGTCGACGTCGATTTCGACTTCGCTTTGGACTTCGACTTCGACTTCGACTTCATCTACGGCATCGTCCACAGCCCGGCAGAAATCCCAAACCGCGATAATCGCACGGCGTTTCTGGGAGGGAAGGACGAGAAACGAGTAGTAGAAGCTGGTCTTGCGTGCCATCAGGCTGCCACGCGCCCCCAGCTCGCGGCGCGCCAGAGCAGGATCGGCAGGTCACCTGCGCGGAGCGTGGGGCGGCTGTGGACGAGCTCGGCCCGGCCGGCGTGGACGCGCTCGAGAATCCTTCGGCCCCCCAGCCAGGTCATCCGCAATTCGAGCTTCAGGCGGCCGCGGACGCCGTCACACACCGGCCGGCCCTCGGCGAAGAGCACGGCGGTCCGATCGACGCAGGCGTCGATCGCCCGCGCCCATTCCGACGGCAGAGCGTCGCCGGCGAGATCGGCCTCGCGTGCCCCACAGGCGTCCGAGATGTCGCGCGGCACGTACAACCGGTCGGCGCGCCAATCGCGGCCGAAGTCCTGCCAGAAGTTCGTCAGCTGCAAGGCCGTGCACAACGCGTCGGATGAGCGATCGAGCGCCTCGTCTCGGTAGCCGGCGATGCGCAGCACCAGGCGGCCGATCGGATTCGCGGAGCGGCGGCAATAGTCGAGCACATCACGCCAGGAGCGGTATCGAGTCGTCGTGGTATCCTGATCGAACGCACTTACGAGATCGTCGAACAACGAGATGGGAAGATCGAGCGATCGAATCGAGTGCGCGATCGCCACAAACAACCGGTCGTCGCTGGAGGGCTTTCGTCTCTCGTCCCCCCCGGCCACCGCCTCGTGAAGCCGCTCCTTCCACGCGCGGAGCCGGGCCTGGCGTTCGGCCGGACCTCCCGCTCCTTCGTCGGCCATATCGTCGGCGACACGGGCAAACGCGTACACGGCGGCGACGTGCGGCCGCATCGACGCCGGCAGCAGGCGCGAGGCGACGGGAAAATTCTCGTAATGCGACCGCGCCAGCGCCTCGCACGCCCGGTACGCGCTCTCGAGCGGCTCGGACCAGCGGGACACTTCAGCATTCTACACTTGCGAATCCGGTCATTTGGTCATGGGATCATCTCGCAGCCCCCAAATGCTCCGATCAATGATCACATGACTCAATGACCAGATGACTCAATTCGTGATCGCGCATGCGTGATCTCTTCGCTGGCCTCGTCGCGCTCGCGCTGCTCGTCGCCGCGCTCAGCCTGGCGACGACGCTGCACGCCTGGAGGCGGCGCCGCCAGCGGCTGCACGACGCCGAGCGGGCCCTCGGCCGTGTCATTGTCGCCGAGATTCCCGTGGGCGACGAGTTGAAGCTGTTCTCCGAGGATGCCGATCGGTTCTACTACGGCGAACGCGCAATCGAGAAAGCGTCGATTGCGGCGGCGCGCGTGCTGATCAACGGCTCGCCCATCGCCGCGGTCGTCTCGGCGCGACACCCGCGCGAGGCCGAACGTCATCCGACCTCGTTCGACGATCGACCAGAAGGCATCGCCCGGGATCGCTGGGATGTCGCGATAGAAGCGGTCTGGGGCACCGTGCTGGTCGAGTGCGGCGCGATCCGCGAGCGGATTTCCCAGGAACTGGCGCGGGCGGTGTTCGACGCGGTCAGGCGGGATGTCGAGCGGCGAAATGCGACGGCGAGCTGAGCCCACGACGATCACCGCATCCCTCGACAGGCTCGGGATGCCCTGAGCGTGTCGCCCCTCGACGGTGCTCGGGACGACCCTGAGCTCTTTTTCGTGTCTTCGTGTCTTCGTGGCAAGGCGGTGTGATGATTACCATTCGGTTTCGGCCACGCCGGCGCGCCGGTTCACGGCGCGAGCCATGACGAACAGCAGATCGGACAGGCGGTTGATGTATCGAATCATGACCGCCTCGGGCGCCGGCTCGAGCGCCATCATCCGGCGCTCGGCTCGACGACAGACCGCGCGGGCCACATGAAGCGCGGCGCCGCCGGGCGAGCCGCCGGCCAGGATGAATCGCGTGAGCGGAGGTAATTCGGCCTCCAGACGATCGATGACGTGCTCGAGGCGCTCGACGTCATCGTCGCCCAGCGCCACCTTGGCGACGCGGGCGGCGATTTTCGACGCCGGATCGGCGAGGCGCGCGCCGAGCGCAAACAGGTCGCGCTGGATGGCGACGAGGGCCTCGTCGAGGTCGCTCGCGAGCGCCGTCGATCGGCTCAGGCCCAGCCAGGCATTCAGCTCGTCGACCTCGCCGAAGGCCTCGACCCGCGGGTCCGCCTTGCCGACGCGTGTGCCGTCGAGGAGAGAAGTCTCACCCCTGTCGCCTGTTCGCGTGTAGATTTTCACGACGCAATAGCGATTATATGCCCGCGAAGCGGACCGCCCGAGCCGCGAAAACCGCCCCACCACGAAGGGCCAGGCCGTTGCCCTTGCCGCCACCAAACGATCGCCGGCGGTTCCGGAAACGTCTGCTGGCGTGGTACCAGCGGCACGGCCGCGATCTGCCCTGGCGGAAAACAGACGATCCGTATCACATCCTGGTGTCCGAGATCATGCTCCAGCAGACGCAGGTCGATCGCGTCCTGCCGAAGTACGACGAGTGGCTCCGAAAGTTCCCCTCGCTCGACGCGCTCGCGTCGGCGCCTGAAGACGACGTCACGGCAGCGTGGTACCCGCTCGGCTACAACATCCGGCCGCGGCGGCTGCAAACCATCGCTCGCGAGGCGGTCGCCCGCTACGACGGCCGGCTGCCGGAAGACGAAGAAACGCTCTTGTCGTTCAAGGGCATCGGCCAGTACACCGCCGGCGCCATTCGGAGCTTCGCATTCGGCCGGCGCGCGGCGATTCTCGACACCAATGTCGCACGTGTGCTCTTCCGCGTGTTTCTCGCCAAGGGAGATCCCAAGAGCCACGCGATGAAGCGGCACCTGTGGCGTGTGTCGGACGCGCTCGTCCCGTCGCGTCACGTGTTCGACTTCAACCAGGCGCTCATCGACCTCGGCGCGACGGTGTGCGTCGCGCGCAAGCCCAAATGCCTGGTGTGCCCCATGGCGAAGGGCTGCCGCAGTTTTCCCTTCGCACCCGGCGACGGCTCATGATCACGCTCGTGGTGACGGCTGCCGTGATCTCACGCGGCGGATGTTTTCTCGTGACGAGGCGCCAGGACGGCGTCCACCTCGCCGGCACATGGGAGTTTCCCGGGGGCAAGTGCCATCCAGGCGAGCCGCTCGACGTCTGTATGGCGCGGGAGATCCGCGAGGAGCTCGCAGTCGACGCGGAGGTGGGGGCCGAGATCCTGATGACAACGCATGAGTATTCGGATCGCGCGGTCGAGCTTCATTTTCTTCGCTGCTCGATTCGCGGCGAGCCGTCGCCCCAGCAGGGCCAGGAGATGCGATGGGTGACGCGCCTCGAGCTTCAGACGCTCGAGCTCCCGCCAGCGGACGCGGAGCTCGTCAGAATCCTGTCAGAAGACAGAGGAACTTGAGGAACTTGAGGATTTGAGGATTTGAGGATTTGAGGATTTGAGGATTTGAGGATTTGAGGACTTGAGGACTTGAGGATTTAGCGAGGGCTGACGAAGGGCAACGCGGTCACGATCGCGTCCGTGGCGTCGACGGTGACCCGGGTGCCGGCTTCGGTGAAATCTCGATGGAGCGTTGCGAGCGCGATCGGGCGATTCAGGGCCGGGGATGCCACGGCGCTCGTCACTCGGCCGATTTCGCGGCTCTGTGCGTGCACCATCGTACCGGCGGCAGGCACGGCGACGCCTTCGAGCGTGAGGCCGACGAGGCGCCGCGCCACGCGGCCGTGCCCACGGTGCAGGACTCGAATGATCACTTCCTGCCCGACGTAACAGCCCTTGGTCGAACTGATCGCTCGCGGCTCGATGCCGGCTTCGAGCGGGATGGTGTCTTCGTCCATGTCGTGGTGAAATTTCGGCACGCCCGCTTCGACGCGGAGCACGTCCACGAGCTCGGGGTCGACCAGCCGAGCGCCGGCGACGCCGAGCGCCGACGCGAGCGCGGTTACCGCAGTCGCATCGATCAACAGTTCGAAGCCGGGCTCGCCCGTGTCGCTCACACGCAACACGATCACGTCCTGGCCATCGAACCGGGCACGCAGGTTGCCGTGCTCGGGAAGCGCCGCCAGCGCGCCGGGGGCGACACCCCCCAGCATCTGCCCGGCGATCGACGCCGCATCCGGACCGACCAGAGCCACGCAGGCGAAGGAATCGGTCGCGTCGCCGATCTTCACGTCTTCGCTGAACACGAACTGATCCAGCTTCGCCAGCACGGCGTCCTTCACGTCGCGCGGCAGCGTGAGCAGGATCACATCACCGAGCTCGTAGACGTGCAGGTCGGTGATCATGCGTCCTTGCGCCGTGAGGTAGGCGGCGTAGCACCCCTGCCCAGCCGCGAGCGCGACCACATCGTTTGTGAGCAGACCATTCAGGTACGACGCGCGATCGGTTCCCGACACGGCAATGCGTCCAAGGTCGGTGCGGCTGAACTGGCCGGCGTGGCGGCGGACCAGTTCGTACGTCGCGGTGTTATGCTCAGTGGTCATGCCCTCTCGGCATTCTATACGGTCGATACTAGGAGCCCGTCCGAGTAATACCCCACGGGCTCCTAGTAGCCGCGCTTCGCGCGGAACACCAACGGAATTTCGGCCATTTTTTTCCGGCGGAGCCGGCCTACTAGGAGCGTGTTCATATTTCTCGGACACGCTCCTAGCGCACCGAGCCGGCAACGCGGCCTGCGCGGGCGTCTTCGCGGCCGCCCTCGCCGCCGCAGCCGGCGCGTTCGCGGCCGAGCAGCTGACGTCAACCGCGCCCGCCTCGACGTTCATCGTCTTCATTCGCGCGGAGCGCGTGGGCAGCGAAGACATCACGGTCGGCCGGAGCGCGGACGGTTGGACGATTTCGAGCGCCGGCCGGATCGGTCCACCGCTCGATCTGGTCACGCGCCAGGTGCTCGTGCGGTACACCGCCGACTGGAAGCCGCTCGAGCTGAGGATTGATGCCAGCGTCCGGAACCAGGCGGTCACGATCCAGACCGTGGTGTCTGGCCTGACGGCGAACACCACCCTCACGCAAGGTGGCCAGACCGTCGATCGCACCGACGCGGTCCCAGCCGATGCCGTGCTGCTGCCGAACCCGTTCTTTGGACCATACGAGGCGCTCGCGCAGCGGCTGAAAACGGCCCGAACCGGGGACGTTGTGCACGCGTACCAGGCCGGCGACTCATCGTTTCAGATCGAGGTCGGCGCCTCGTCCGACGAAACCATTCAGACCGCGTCCACGGTCGTGCGCGCGCGCCGGACCGCGGTGAAAATGCTCGTGCCCGGCACGGCGCTGGACGTCGAGGTCTGGGGCGACGAGGCTGGCCACCTGCTGCGCCTGAGCGTGCCCGCGCAAGATCTCGAGGTCGTTCGCGAGGACCTCGCGTCGGTGGCCGCGCGCCGCGTGACCATCTCGCGCCCAAACGACGAGCAGGTTCGCGTTCCCGCGAACGGGTTCAATCTGGCCGGCACCATCTCGAGGCCGCCCGCGGCCGGATCGCGGCCGCTGCCCGCCGTGATTCTGGTGGCCGGCTCTGGGCCGCAGGACCGCGACGAGACCGTGGTCGGCATCCCGATCTTCGGCCAGCTCGCCAGCAGCCTCGCCGACGCCGGCTTCCTGGTGCTGCGTTACGACAAGCGCGGCGTCGGTCAGAGCGGCGGCCGCGTGGAGTCGGCGACGATGGCCGATTACGCGGAGGATCTGCGCGCGGCGGTCAAGTTTCTGAGCGACAGAAAGGACGTCAACCGCCGGTCTCTCGCTGTTGTCGGTCATAGCGAGGGCGGATCGGTCGCGATGCTCGTCGCTGGCCGCGAAAAGAAGGTCACGGCGCTTGTGCTGGTCGCCACGGTTGGCGTGACCGGTGCGGATCTCAACATCGCGCAGGTGACGCACGCCCTCGACCGCGCGAAGCGCCCCGAGGCCGAACGGCAGACGACCATCGAGCTGCAGAAGAAGATTCAAACCGCCGTGCTGACCGGCAAAGGCTGGGAAGGCGTGCCGGAGCCGCTCCGGCGCCGGGCCGACATCCCGTGGTTCAAGAGTTTCCTGGCGCTCGATCCGGCGAAGCTCATGTCAGGCATCAAACAGCCGCTCCTCGTCGTTCAGGGACTGCTCGACACTCAGGTGGATCCATCGAACGCGGACCGTTTGGAGGCCCTCGCGAAGAGCCGCAGGAAAGCCGGGGCCGTCGACGTCGTCAGGATTCCCGGCGTGAACCATCTGCTCGTGCCGGCGGTGACCGGCGAAGCCGACGAGTACGCGTCGCTCAAGGATTCCGAGGTCAGCCCGGCGGTGATTGCAGTCGTCACGAGCTGGCTGCAGAAGACGGCGGCGGCCGCACGCTAATCGGCGTCCTGCTCAAAGGATTCAGAATCCGTACTAAGATAGCCACCCATGTGGATTCTGCAGGCGGCGGGCAAGCAGGCCGGCGCGTTGACGTTCCGCGTGCAGGCGGGCGGCGTCAAGACCGTCGGGCGCGCCACTCGAGCCGACTTCATCGTGGACGCCGCGCTGGTGTCGCGGCTTCATTGCCGGCTGGAGGCCGGCAACGAAAGCCTCGATGTCATCGACCTCGACAGCACCAACGGCACCTTCGTGAATGGAAAGCGGGTCGAGCAGGCGCGGCTGACGGCCGGCGACCGCTTGCGGATTGGACGAACGGAACTGACGCTCGAAAAAGCTAAAGTGAAAAGTTAGAAGTTAAAAGGACTGCGAATCAGGCCATCGGAAGGTCGCCGTCCTTTTAACTTTTCACTTTTAACTTTTCACTTTAGGTTTGGAGGAACGGGTTGGTCCTTCGCTCGTGCCCGATCGTGGTTGCCGGGCCGTGCCCAGGATAGACCCGCGCATCGTCGCCAAAGGCGAAGAGCACGCGACGGATCGACGCGATGAGCGTTGCGTGATCGGCGCCCGGTAGATCGGTCCTGCCTATCGAGCCGGCAAACAGCGTGTCGCCCACGAACAGATCCTTTCCCGGCGCCCCCGGCTCGCCGACCTCCAGGCAGACACCGCCGGGGCAATGCCCGGGCGTGTGATGGGGCCGCGCCTCGTAGCGGCCGAATCGCACGGTCTGTCCCGCCGTGTAGAACTCATCGACCGGCGGCTGCGGCTCGACGCGCAGGCCGAACATGGCGCCGAACTCCACAGCCCGATCGTAGATGAACAGATCATCGCGGTGGAGGTGCACGGGTACGCCGAGTGCGCGCTTCGCCGCCGCGACGCCGGTGACGTGATCGACATGCGCGTGCGTGAGCAGAATGTGGCGGATCGCCAGCCCCCGCTCGTCCGCGAACGCCAGAAGAGCTGCGACCTCGTCGCCGGGATCGATCAGCACGGCGTCGCGCGTTGCGTCGCAGGCGACGACGAAGCCGTTCTTGAAGAAGGGTCCGACCGCTTGTGTCTCGATGATGATCATGGACAGAATGCCGCGCTCATGCGAAATTAAGAATCAAGAATTATCAAGAATTAGGAATCAAGAAATGATCCTCGCACTGGTCGACGACCTCATGTTCGCATCGAAAATCCGCGCGGCGGCCAACCAGCTTGGCGTGACGGTCGCGTTTGCGCGATCGTCGGCCGACGCGCTGGCCGAGATGAGGAAGCACGCTCCTGCGCTCCTCATCCTCGATCTCAACAACCCGCGCACCGATCCGCTCGGAGCGGTCGCATCGATGAAGGCGGACCCGACACTCGCGGCCATCCCGACGGTGGGATTCGGGTCGCACGTCCAAACCGAGGTCATCGAGGCGGCGCGGCTCGCGGGCGTCGGCGAGGTCATGGCGCGCTCGGCGTTCGCCGGCCGGTTGCCGGAGATTCTCGCACGCGGACGCTAGAACGCTTGGTGCCGGCGTGTCGTGCAGGACTTCAGTCCTGCCTACGGCGGGCTGGCGCGTCGTCATGCGGCGCGACTGGCGAGCCATACGATCGCGGTAAGCGCCGCCAGGACCAGCACCACGACAATCACCGGAGGCACCCTCCGTCGCCGCGGATGCGGCGGCAAGAGCGTCGGCGGCTCCTTGTCGCCGCTGCGAACGTCGAGGATCGCCACGACCGAGCGCAGCTCGGCGGCCAACGTCGCCGCCGACTCGTAACGGCCGCTGGTCGTTCCGAGCGCCTTGGCGATCATCGGGTCGATTTCTTTGGGCACGTTCGGGTTCGTCCAGCTCGGCGGCGCAGGATTGGGCGGCGGCTGTTTGCCCAAGAGCATCTCGTACAGAATCGCGACGACCGCAACGACGTCGGCGCGAAAGTCCGCGTCTTCCGGCGACGCCGGCGGAGGCGCGCCAGGCCGGTTCATCCAGCCCGCAAAACCGAAATCCAGAATTTTCACCTTCTCCTTGGGCGTCACCGTAATGGTCGTCGTCCGCAGATGTCGATGGGCGATCCCTTCGGCGTGCGCGTCCGCCACGGCGTCGGCCAGCTGGGTGGCGTAGTCGATCGCGCGCCTGGGACTGAGCGATCGGCTGGCAATCATGGTCGTCAGCGGCTCGCCGGGCACGTACTCGCACACCAGATAGGCGAGATCGTTCTCTTCGCCCACCTCGAAAAGCGCCGCGATCGTGGGGTGCGACAACACCAACGCCGCGCGAGCGTCCGCGAGGAATTGCTGGCGCCTGGCGGTATGGCGCGCCAACTCCGGCGGCAGGACCTTGATGGCCACGGTGCGCCCCAGCTTGGTGTCGCGGGCACGATAGACCTCGCCGGCGCTCGTCCCGCCGATCCGATCGAGAATCTTGTAGTGGCCGAGGCTCTCGAGCATGACCGGCGAGAATTATATCGATGAACCCTTACCTGGGCCTCCTTCGCACCAACCGCAACTTCCGCCTGCTCTTCATCGGCCAGACCATCTCGCAGCTGGGCGACTGGTTCAACGCGGTGGCCGTGTTCGCGCTGCTCCTGGACCTGACCGGCTCGGCAACCGCGGTGGCGTGGATGCTGATCGTGCAGTTTCTGCCGGTGGCGGTTGTCGGCCCGGTTGCGGGCGTCGTCGTGGATCGCGTCGACCGGCGCCGCCTGATGATCGCGACCGACCTTCTGCGCGGCGTCTTGATTCTCGGGCTCCTGCTCGTCCGCGAGCGCGACGACGTGTGGATCGCCTACGTCGTGATGTCGCTCACCGTGGCCGCCTCGGCATTCTTCGAGCCGGCCCGCACGGCCACCATTCCCAACCTGACGACGGCGGAGGAGCTGATGCCCGCCAATGCGCTCTCGAGCGCGATGTGGTCGGCGATGCTGGCCATCGGCGCCTCGGTGGGCGGCCTGGTCACGGCGATCGCGGGCAGAAACACCGCGTTCCTGGTGAACGCGGCGTCGTTCTTCGTCTCCGCGTTCTTCATCAACCGGACGCGGTACGATTCGACGCCGCCGGCATCGCCGAAGCTGACCGGCCTCCTCGCGCTGACGGGCGTTCCGGATCTCGTCGAAGGCTTCCGCTACATGCGCGAGCGCGGACACATCGCGGCGCTCATGTTCGTGAAGGCCGGCTGGGGCCTTGCCGGCGGCGTGCTGCTGCTGCTGACGATCTTCGGCCAGCGCGTGTTTCCCGTGGGCGGCAGCACGGCCGCGGGCATCGGCGTCATGTACGGTGCGCGCGGCATTGGCGCCGCGCTCGGGCCAATCGCGCTCCGCTGGATTCTCGGGCAGACGCCGCGAACGCTCCGGCGTACCATCGGCCCTGCCTATTTCGTGGTCGGCGGGTTCTACATGGTGCTCGCCTGGGCGCCCACCCTTCCGCTGGCGGCACTGGCCGTGCTGGGCGCGCACTTTGGCGGCTCCATTCTCTGGGTGTTCAGCACCGTGCTCCTGCAGATGGAGGTCCCGGATCGATTTCGCGGACGTGTGTTCGCGGTCGAGTTGGCGCTGGTCACGCTCGCCTCGTCGGCCTCGAGCTACTGGACGGGCTACGAGCTGGATCGCGGCGGCTGGTCGCCTCGAACGATGGCGTTCGCTCTTGGCGTGATGTTCTGCATACCGGGAACGCTCTGGCTGCTGATCGAGTCGCGTTGGAAGGAGTCGGCCGACGTCTCGCGCCCGGCGCCGATGGCGCCGGGCGACGAAGACGTGCTCGAAGATCGCATCCGCTAGGGCTAGGTTCGACGGCCCTCTAGGCGCGCACGGCGCGCCTGCGTCCCTCGACGATGCTCAGGACGCCCTGAGCACTGTCGAAGGGCGAGGGAGCGGCGCGGGGCGTAGGGGTCCCCGCCCCTCGACGATGCTCGGGGCGCCCTGAGCCAGTCGAAGGGCGCAAGCGACCGAGCCGGGGTGTGGGGCGGAGCCCCACGTTAGATGGGAACACGATCGCCGACGATTTACGCTCGCGCCCGCAGCTCCTCCATGGCGCTCTGCATCAGCTGTTTCGCATCGTCGAGCTGCTCGAGCACGAGCGCGATGTCCATCGTTGGCTTGCCGGGAAATCGTTCGCTCCGGCAGTAGACGCCGTGCTGGCCGACGAGCGCGACCGACTCGGTGATGAGGTCGAGCGCCACGGCCAACCGCCCGCGGGCGCTGCCCATCATCGTTTCGTGATGCTCGAGGGTTTGGTGGTGTTTGTCGAAAACAGACATCACGGGCTCCAGTCAACGGAACACTTCAGTCAACAGTTCACAGTCGACAGTTGACAGTTCGCGCACACTGTTGACTGTGGACTGTCAACTGTGAACTAACGGTGAAGGCGGAATCACTTCCTCGGCTTTGACGGCCTCAGCTCGACTCGGCTCGGCAGGCTCCTCGGATTGTGCCGCAGCAGGCTCAAGACGACGCCGGCGACGTCTTCTGACGAAATCTTCCAGTCCGCACCCTTCGATTCGTCGCCCCCCGAGAATCCGGTGGCCACCGACCCGGGCATCACGTAGCTGACCCTGATGTTGTCGTAGCGGACTTCCTGCATCAGCGCCTCGCTGAACGCGTTCAGCCCGGATTTCGACGCGCAGTAGGCCGCCGCGCTCGTGAACGCATGCTTTCCCGCCAGGCTGCTGATGTTGATGATGAAGCCGCCGCCGCGCTTCCGAAGGTGTGGAATGGCCGCGTGGCACACGTGAAAGACACCGGTCAGGTTCGTGTCGATGACCTCGGACCATTGGGCGGGCGTCATGTCCGCCACGTCGGCAAAGATGCCAACCCCGGCGTTATTGATGATGAAGTCGAGCCCGCCAAAGCGGGCCGCGGTGGCGCCAATCGCACGCTCGACCTCGGCATAGCTCCGCACGTCCGCGCGGAGCGTTTCCACCAGAGCGGGTCCTGCGCTTTCAATCCTCGGCCGCGCCGCCGACAGGCGCGCCTCGTCTTTGCCAGTGACGGTGACCTGGACGCCTTCCGCCACAAGTGCACGCGCGATTGCCAGACCGATGCCGCGAGAGCCGCCGGTGACGAAGGCCACTTTGCCTTGCAGTGAAGTCATATCGGCTTCAGTTCTCAGCCATCGGCTCTCGGCCACGCCAGTCAACAGTTGACAGTCGACAGTCAACAGGTTCTCAACTGTCAACTGTGAACTGTTGACTGTCAACTTCGCGGATAGCTGAGAGCTGACTGCTTATAGCTATTCGTCCGTTACAATATCCCACTTGGTGCACGAAGTCGCCGTCATCGGCGCCGGCGAATTGGGCGGAGCGCTCGCCGACGTCCTCGCGCGCCACGACCTCGCGCGAGCCATTCGACTGGTCGACGACGCCGGGCGCGTCGCGGAGGGAAAAGCGCTCGACATCAGGCAGTCGGCGGCCGTGGCGCAGTTCGCGACCAGGGTATCGGGTGCGACCGAGCTGACCTCTGCCGCCGGCGCGCCGCTGTTCTTCGTGGCCGACCGAGCGAGCGGTGGCGAATGGCAAGGCGAAGAGGCGCTGAGGCTGCTCGATCGGATCGGGCAGCTCGGTGGTCGCCGTGTCGTCGTGTGGGCGAGCCCGGGAGGGCGCGAGCCCATCGAACGCGGAGTCCGCGAGTTGAAGTTCGCACGCGAACGCTTGTTCG
>Ga0156018_1018_pt2 | contig 27896 bp, 21 predicted proteins | sample RifCSPlowO2_02_FD_107672 | JGI IMG/M metagenome (GOLD analysis project Ga0156018, IMG submission 107672) | Acidobacteria bacterium RIFCSPLOWO2_02_FULL_65_29 | reverse complement strand
ACGATCGAGGAGATCGGCATTCCCTCGCTCGTGCTGATGGAAAACGCCGGCCGGCAGGTCGTGGCGGCCATCGAGGCCGTGCACAGCGACCTGGTCGAGCGGCACGTCGCGATCCTCTGCGGCCGCGGCAACAACGGCGGCGACGGCTTCGTCGTCGCCCGCACGCTCCTGCAGCGCGGCGTCGAGGTGTCGGTGTTCCTCCTCGGGCGCGTGGCCGACGTGCGCGGCGACGCCAGCGTCAACCTCGAGATTCTCGGCCGCCTCGGCCTGACGGTGGTCGAGATCGCCGACAGCGGCGACTGGGAACTGCATTTCTCCGAGATCGGCGCGTGCACGCTCATCATCGACGCCATCTTCGGCACCGGCCTCAATGCGCCGCTGTCCGGGCTGCTGCAGACGATCGTCGCCGACGTGAACGGCTCGGGCATTCCGATCGTGGCGATCGATGTGCCGTCCGGCCTTTCCGCGGATTCCCACGAGCCCATCGGCGACTCGATCGAGGCGGGCATGACCGTCGCGCTCGGAGCGCCGAAGCTGTCGCTGGTGCTGCCGCCGGCGGAAACGCGCGCCGGCGACATCGTGATTGCCGACATCGGCATTCCGAGCGACGTCATCCAGTCCGTCTCGGGACCCCGCGTCGAGCTGCTGACGCGGTCGGCGATGCGCGAGCTCATTGCGTCTCGCCAGCCGGACACGCACAAGGGCGATTATGGCCACGTGCTCGTCGTGGCTGGATCGCGGGGCAAGACCGGCGCGGCGCATCTCGCGGCGATCGGCGCGCTGCGGTCCGGCGCAGGCCTCGTCACCGTCGCGACGCCCGCCTGTTGCCTGCCGATCGTGGCCGCTATGGCGCCGGAGTACATGACCGAAAGCATCGACGAACGTCCGGACGGACTGGATCCGGAGGCTGTCGATCGCGTGCTCGAGGTGGCGCGCGACGTCGTCGCCATCGGGCCGGGGCTTGGGCAGGGACCGTCGACGCGGCAGTTCGTCAAGGCGCTGGTCGATCGAGCGACGATGCCACTGGTCGTCGATGCGGATGGCCTGAACGCGTTCAGCGACGATCCGGATCGCTTGTCGGGCCGTGAAGGTCGCGACGTGATCATCACACCGCATCCTGGCGAGATGGCCCGTCTCGTCGGGATGTCGGCCGATGAAGTGCACGCGAGCCGGCTCGAGATCGCCCGCAACTTCGCCTCGGCGCATCACGTGTACGTCGTGCTCAAGGGGCACCGGACGCTCATCGCCACGCCTGACGAGAAAGTCTTCATCAACCCCACCGGCAATGCGGGGATGGCCACCGGCGGCACGGGCGACGTGCTGACCGGCATGATCGCGGCCTGGCTGGCCCAGCTGCTCGACGCCGAGGCCGCGTGCAAGCTCGCCGTCTATTTGCACGGGATGGCCGGCGACCTGGCCGAGGCCGACGAAGGGGAAGTGTCGATGACGGCGGGCGATGTGGCCGGGCACCTCGGGGACGCGATCATGGAGCTGACGGCGCGGCGAAAGGTCGTCGATCGCGACGGGTCCGACTAACGCACGTAGTGAGCCCTTGAGGCGGACCCAGCTCACGCGTTCGTTCATCTGAGGGGACCGCGCCAATAGGCGCAGGCGGCTTCAGTCAGGGCGTGATGACTTCGACCTGAGACGCGTCGCTGGCGTGAGCGCGGAGGGGTGCATCGAAGGTGGCGATTCTGCCGTGGTGATGCTGCGTGAGGCGGACGAGGTAGGCATCGATCACCTGCTGGTGACCACGAGCCCGCGCGAACATCTCGGACGCTGGCGCTGGAAGCTCGGCCCAGAAACGGTGGTGCTGGTGCCTCGTCATCGTGCCGAGCAGGGTCGCAGCCTCTTCGGGCGGGACCGCTGAGGCGGTGTAAGCCGGATTCGAGGAGAGGCGGACGAAGGCCAAGCCAGTGATCGCGCAGGTCGCCCATCCGCCCGACGCTTCGCGTGCGAACCAGCGGTGCGCCAGCGCGTGGTGCTGGTGGTTGGGCCAGGCCAACGCGAGCAGCACGTTGACGTCGAGCAGTGCCCGGCTCACCGCGGCTCCTCGGCCTCCAGCTCGCGCGCCCGGGTCGAGGGAATGACCGGCGCGTTCGCCGGGACCAGAAACACCGGCAGGGTCCGCTTCGACCTGAAGTCGCTGCGGGGCTTCAGCCCCCGCCGGGCGAGGTCCGACAGCACCCGCCCCAGCGTCTTCCCCGAGGCCTCCATCAGCGCCCGCGCGGCTTCGTACACGTCGTCATCAAGGGTCAGCGTCGTGCGCATATTGATACTGTGATGCAGTGATACAGAGATGTCAAGCTCCGGGAGCCGGTGGCTGAAAAGACGACCACCAGCCATGACACACTTGTTCCTGGACGAATCCCTAGCCTCCTCGTGACTGAATCCGAGACGCAGACGACGCGGTCGGAGGCCGAGACCGGGGCCGTCGGCCGTGATGTGGCCAAAACGCTGGGATCGGGGTCGGTCGTCCTGCTGTCCGGGGACCTCGGGGTAGGGAAGACGGCATTCGTCCGAGGGATGGCGGAAGGCCTCGGCATCGATCCCGCTGACGTGTCCAGCCCCACCTTCACGCTCGTGCAGGAATACCGCGGCGGGCGACTGCCGCTCTATCACGTCGATTTGTACCGGCTGAAGTCGATCGAGGTGCCCGATCTCGGGCTCGACGAGATCACGCTGGCCGGGGGCGTGACGGCGATCGAATGGCCCGACCGCCTGCCGCGGCCGTTCGCCGGCGCCATCACCGTGCGCATCGAGCACGTCGACGCCTCGACCCGGACGATTTCAATCGAATAATAAATTACCCGATTACCCGATTATCCAATTACACAATGCTTACTCCGACCGGTAGTTGGGAGCCTCTTTGGTGATGGCGACGTCGTGCACGTGGCTCTCGCGGAACCCCGCGGCCGTGACGCGAATGAGCGTCGCGTCGCGACGCAGCTCGGCGAGCGTCCCACAGCCGCAGTAGCCCATCCCGGCCCGGAGGCCGCCCACAAGCTGATAGACGAGGCCGGCGAGGCTGCCCTTGTGCGCGACGCGGCCCTCGATGCCCTCCGGCACGAGCTTCTCGGTCGAGGTCGCCGGGTCGAGATCGAACTCGTCCTGGAAGTAGCGATCGCGGCTGCCGCGGCGCATCGCCCCGATCGAGCCCATGCCGCGGTACTCCTTGAAGCTGCGGCCCTGATACAGAATCATCTCGCCGGGGCTTTCGTCGGTCCCGGCGAAGAGATTCCCGATCATCGTCGTGCTCGCGCCCACGGCGAGCGCCTTCGTGACGTCGCCCGAGTAGCGAATGCCGCCGTCGGCGATGACCGGAATCTCGTGCGGCCACGCCGCGGCCGCGCATTCCATGATGGCCGTCACCATCGGCACGCCGATGCCCGCCACGACCCGCGTCGTGCAGATCGACCCGGCGCCGATGCCGATCTTCACCGCGTCCACGCCCTGGTCGATGAGGGCGAGCGTACCGCCGGCGGTGGCGACGTTGCCCGCCACGAGGTCGACGCCCGTGAAGCGCTGGCGCACGCGGTTGACCACGTCGAGGACTCCCTGCGAGTGACCGTGCGCGGTGTCGACGACCAGGACGTCGACGCCGGCGGCGACCAGCGCGTCCGCGCGCTCGAGGGTGTCTTTCGCCACGCCAATGGCCGCGCCGCAGCGCAGGCGGCCCAGCGAATCCTTGGAGGCGCTCGGATACTTCACAGCCTTCTGAATGTCTTTGACCGTGATCAGGCCCTTGAGCCGGTAGTCGCGATCGACGACGAGCAGCTTCTCGACCTTGTGGCGGTGCAGGATCTCACGCGCGGCATCGAGCGTCGTTCCCACCGGCACGGTGAACAGCGGCTCACGCGTCATGATGTCGCCAATCGGCCGCTCGACGTTGGTTTCGAACCGAAGATCCCGGTTGGTCAGGATGCCGACAAGCCGCCCTTCCTTGCTGCCATCGTCGGTGATCGGCACGCCCGAGATGCGGTACTTCTTCATGAGGTCGAGCGCTTCGTAGATGCGGTTCTCGGGGCAGAGCGTGATCGGGTCGACAATCATGCCGCTCTCGGACCGTTTCACGCGATCCACTTCCGACGCCTGTTCCTCGATGGTCATGTTCTTGTGAATGATGCCGATCCCGCCGTGCTGCGCCATGGCGATGGCGAGGCGCGATTCGGTCACGGTGTCCATGGCCGCGCTCACGAGCGGCACGTTGAGCTTGATGCGGCGGGTGAGCATCGTGCTCACATCCGCCTGGTAGGGGAGCACCGTCGAGTGCTGCGGCACGAGCAGCACGTCGTCGAAGGTGAGCGCCGTCTGGAACTGCTCGCCGGGTGCGGGCACGACGCTGCCCGGCGAAAGCTTGGCCCAGAAGTCCTTGACGTCGTCCGGCGATTTGATGTTCATGTCGGGCCTCAATGATACGAAGTCAACAGTTCACAGTTGACAGTTGACAGTGCGGCCGCGACCCACATGTTGTCGCGCGGAGTCAAACGTCGTGGACTGTGGACTGTCAACTGTTGACCGTCGACTTCGCATTTTTACGCAGCCGCCCCATGGCACTTCTTGTATTTCTTGCCGCTGCCGCACGGGCACGGATCGTTGCGCCCAACCTTCGGCTCATCACGGCGGACCGTCTTGATCGCGGCGTCGTCGCCGCCCACCCGTGCGGGCTGGCGGCTCGATGGAGCGCCGAATGGCGACGCGGCCTGCGCCTGAGACTCCGAGCGCGGCGCGCCGAAGACCGACGGGGTGTCGGTCGGATCGTTCAGCACGAGCGGCGCGCGACGGGGAAGGGTGGCCCTCCTCGGCGCCTGGGCCTCGTCGGTCAGGACCGGCCGCAGCCACCAGAGCGAGCGGACAATCTCTTCGTCGATGCGCTCCTTCATCGCCTGAAAGAGCGCAAAGCTCTCCTTCTTGTACTCGACCAGCGGATCGCGTTGCCCGTAGCCCCGGAGTCCGATCCCTTCCTTCAGGTGGTCGAGGCTGTACAGGTGGTCTTTCCACTGCTGGTCGACGATCTGCAGCATGATGTCGCGCTCGACCCGCCCAAAGAGCTCGCGCCCGACGAGCTTTTCCTTGGTCTCGTACGCCTTCGAAATTCTGTCCCAGAGCGCGTCCCGAATCTCGTCGGCGGTCTGGTCGCTGAAATCCAGCGTCGCCGCATCGACGGCGAATACGCGGGCGACATCACGCCGCAGCGCGTCAAGATCCCACTGCTCGAGGTCGGCCTTGTGCGGCGCATGGGTGTCCACGAGCGCATCGAGGATGTCTTCAGCGAGCGACATCAAATAGTCACGGCTGCCCAGCACCTCGCCGTCGTCGAACTTGATGGCGCCGTCGAGAATCTCGCGGCGCAGCGCGTAGATGCTCTCGCGCTGCTTGTTCATCACGTCGTCGTATTCGAGGAGGTGTTTGCGGACGGAGAAGTTCTGCGCTTCGACCTGCTTCTGGGCCCGCTCGATGGCGCGGCTCACCATCCCGTGTTCGATGGGCACGCCTTCTTCCATCCCGAGACGCTGCATCAGGCCGGAGATCCGATCCGACCCGAAGATGCGCATCAGGTCGTCTTCGAGCGACAGGTAGAACCGCGATGACCCCGGGTCGCCCTGCCGCCCGGCGCGCCCGCGAAGCTGGTTGTCGATGCGCCGCGCTTCATGGCGCTCGGTGCCGACGATGTGCAGGCCCGAACTGTCCACGACCTTGTCGTGCTCGGCATCGGTCTGGCGCTTGAAGTGCTGGAAGAGGCGCTCGTAGTCGTTTTTGGCGACCCGGTAGAAGGCGTCGAGGTGGAAAAAGTAGACGTACTGCTCGTCCTCGACGAAGCGCTCCTCGCCCTTGGGCAGCCGCTCGGCCTTCTCTTCGGCCAGGCACTGCTGGCGCGCCATGAACTCGGGGTTGCCGCCGAGCAGGATGTCGGTGCCGCGGCCCGCCATGTTGGTCGCAATGGTGACAGCGCCCTTTCGTCCCGCCTGGGCGACGATCTCGGCCTCCTGCGCGTGATACTTCGCGTTCAGCACGACGTGCTTGTCGATGTCGCCCCCCGTCGCCGTGCCGCGCTTCAGGCCCCGCTTGTCCAGCATCGATGAGATCCTTTCGGACTTCTCAATCGATACCGTGCCAACGAGCACGGGCCGGCCCTTCTGGTGCTCCTCGACGATCTCGGTGACGATCGCCTCCCACTTCTCCGGCTCGGTGCGGTAGACCAGGTCCGGGTACTCGAGGCGGGTCAGCGAGCGGTTGGGAGGAATGACGACGACGTCGAGGTTGTAGATCTTGGCGAACTCCTCGGCCTCGGTGTCGGCGGTGCCGGTCATGCCCGCCAGCTTCTTGTACTTGCGGAAGTAATTCTGGAACGTGACGGTCGCGAGCGTCTGGTTCTCGCGCTCGATCTTCACCTCGGGATGCCGCCCGTTGTGCTCTTTGGCCTCGACCGCCTGGTGCAGGCCGTCGCTCCAGCGGCGTCCCGGCATCAGGCGTCCCGTGAACTCATCGACGATGACGACTTCGCCGTCCTTCACCATGTAGTCCACGTCGTAGTGAAACAGCGTGTGCGCGCGCAACGCCTGGTCCACGTGATGCTTGAAATGCGCGTTCTCGAAGTCGTACAGATGGCCGCCGTTCAGGTGCCGGGCCAGCAGGTGCTCCGACTTCACCATGCCGCTCTCGGTGAGGTTCACCGTCTTGTGCTTCTCGTCGACCAGGTAATCGCCGGTCGCCTCGAGGGCCTCGCGGTCCTCGGCCTTCGTCTCGCCGCGCGTGACGGTGCCAGCCTTGAGCTTCGGAATGATTCGGTCGACCTCGTAGTAGAGGTCGGTGGACAGTTCCGCCGGACCCGAAATGATGAGCGGCGTGCGCGCCTCGTCGATGAGGATGCTGTCCACTTCGTCGACGATCGCGTACTGATGCCCGCGCTGCACGTAGTGCGCGAGCTCGAACTTCATGTTGTCGCGCAGGTAGTCGAACCCGAACTCGTTGTTGGTGCCGTAGGTGATGTCGCAGGCGTACGCCACCTGGCGCTCGGCGTCGATCAGGTCGTGCTGGATGACGCCGACCGTCATGCCGAGAAAGCGGTAGATCTTGCCCATCCATTCCGAGTCGCGGCGGGCGAGGTAATCGTTCACCGTCACGACGTGGACGCCCTTGCCGTCGAGCGCGTTGAGGTAGGCGGGGAGCGTGGCCACGAGCGTCTTGCCTTCGCCCGTCTTCATCTCGGCGATCTTGCCCTTGTGCAGGACGGCGCCGCCGATGAGCTGCACGTCGAAATGCCGCATGTTCAGCAGGCGGCGCCCGGCCTCGCGGACGACGGCGAACGCCTCAGGCAGCAGATCGTCGAGCGCTTCGCCCCGCGACAGTCGCTCGCGGAACTGGGCGGTCCGGGCACGCAGCCGATCGTCGGAAAGCGCGGTGACGGCCGGCTCGAAGGCGTTGACCTGGCCCACGATCGGACGTAAACGCTTCAGATCGCGTTCGTTCTGGGTGCCGAGGACCTTTGCGAGGAGTGTCTGGATCATCTACGGCGCGGGACCGAACCGTGGGTATCCAGTGATTGTAGCAGACGGCGGCGCGACGCGCGTCCCGGGGTCCTGGCTCGGTCCCAGGTCCAGGGACTATCGACTCACGACTATCGACTCACGACTAGATCACCGCTTCGCCGGCTGCGTGAGCAGTTGGAGCGGGTTGATCAGTCGGCCGCTCGCGAGGATCTCATAGTGCAGGTGCGTGCCCGTGGACCGGCCTGTGGAACCGACATAGCCGATGATGTCGCCGCGCTTGACGGGCTGTCCGGGCCGCGCATTGAAGCGGCTCAGGTGCCCATAGCGCGTCGAGAGCCCGAAGTCGTGTTTGAGGGTGATCAGATTGCCGTACTCGCCGCTGTACTCCGCCGAGGCGACGGTGCCGTTCGCCGTGGCGTAGACGGGCTGGCCTTTCTCGGTGGAGATGTCCAAGCCCTGATGAAAGTCGGGCTCCCCGGTGAACGGATCCGGACGGCGGCCGAAGGAGCCCGTGAGCCATCCGTAGGTCGGCCAGATCCACGGCATCGCGCCAGCAAGCGCTTCCTGCCGCTCCACATCGCGTCTGACGTACAGCAGACGATTCTCGAGACCTTGCAGGAGAGTTCTGAGCACGCCGAACGTGTCCTCGGGTGACGAGTTGAACGACGTCGAGAGCACATCGGAAATCGCGGCGTTGGCCTGCGAGTTGCCGCCGGCGGCCCGCGTTCGTACGATGGCCGGCAGCTCTTGCATCGCCCGCGCCTGCGCCGGATCGAGCGAGGCGCGCGCGCCGAGCTCGTCGATCACATCCTCGAGCGACTGAATCTGCGTCGTGAGCTCGCCGGTCGCCTGGCGGTAGTTGCCGTTCTCGATTTGCAGGGCGGCCCTCGTTGCGCGCAGCTGCGAGATTTCGTCGCGCGCGCTCCACTTGGCGCCCAGGCCCATGACGGCCGGCATCATCAGCAGCGTGGCGACGACGGCAACCGCCGCGCGAAGGCTGATGGTTGCCCGGCGCAGCTCACCTGTCGAGCGGTCGGCGATCAATACCGTGTAGCGGCGTCCCGGCATGGTCCTCGTTGGAAAACGTCCCTATCCGAAATGGGCAAAAGGAGATAGGGGGGTAGCCCCCTAAAACCTGGGAACTCTATCACAGGAGTTTTCGGTACCCAAGCACGATTTGCGTAGAGCGAAGAGCCGGCGAAAATCAATCCGGCGTTACAATCCGTGCATGTCGCAACTGCACACGGCGGCGTTCAGCGCGGTTCTGGCGCTCTCGGCTCTTTCGCTGGCACCGGCGGCCGAGGTTGGACGTCCGGGCATCAACCCCGTGGCGTGCCCGGCTCAGATCTGGGAAAACGGCGAGATCGCCTTCGACCCCCTGCCGCGCGCAAAGGCCTTTTCCGGGCTCTACGACGGCGGCCTCTACCGTATGGAGATTCCCGACACGTGGAACGGCGAGCTGATGTTGAGCGCGCACGGCTTCGTCAGCAACGCCGGGCCGCAAGGCTCCCGGTTACGGGTGGGGAATCCCGGTATCCGGCAACAGCTCATCGACGAAGGCTTCGCGTGGGCGGCCTCCAGCTATCGCTGCAACGGCTACGTGCCTGGAATGGGTCTGAAAGACACGATGGCACTGGTCGATCTCTTCACGAAGTCCAACGGCGGGACGCCGGCACGTCGCGTGTACTTGACGGGCACGTCGATGGGCGGGCACGTCACGCTGCTCGGGATGCACGAGTATCCCACCTCGTTTGTCGGCGGGCTCGCGATGTGCCCGGCCGGACCCGAGCTCTTCGATTATTTCACCGCCGTCGGCGCGGCCGCCGAAGCGATCACGGGCGTCCAGTTCAAGGACCCGGCATCGGTCCAGTCGGATCTGAAGCAGATGACCCAGATCCTCGGACAGCCGCCGAACTATACCGACAAGGGCCGGCAGCTGGCGAGCGTCGAGATCAACATCAGCGGCGGCCCGCGGCCGTTTGCCGGCGAAGGTCTTGCGTCGGGCGGACGTTTCGTCGGCAACATCAGCGGTGCGGCGCTCGCGGGCAGCACGTCGCCGTCGAACCGCGCTGTCACCAACACGCATTACAAGTACGCGATCGACGCGGGACTGGGGCTGACGGCCGATCGCCTCAACGCGGCCGTGCGCAGGAAAGCCGCGGATCACGAGTTCCGAAACCCGACCTCTCCGTTCGACGAGCTCGTGCCCTTTGACGGGAAGATCGAGCGTCCGCTCATCACGATGCACGGCACGGGCGATTTGTTCGTGCCCATTCATCTCGAGCAGACGCTCAATCGCGCCGTCACCGCGGCCGGTAGACGGAACCTCCTCGTGCAGCGCGTCTATCGCATTCCAGGACACTGCGGGTTCAACGCTGGGGAGCAGTGGCAGTCGTTCAGCGACCTGGTGCGATGGGTTCGCGACGGCATCAAGCCCGAGGGAGACAACGTGCTCGACGATCTCGGCGACGCCGGCCGGACGTTCACGAATCCGCTGCGGCCGAACGACCCCGGCACGGTGCGGATTGAGCCGCCATCGAGTCGATAGTCGATAGTCGTTAGTCGAGCGATCTCCGCCCTGGAGAACTTTTTCCGAGTGTGGAACGAAGACTTCGAGGCTGCGCCGCCTTCGGACGCCCATCACGGTCGACATCACCGGCCAGCAGTTCCTGTGGCTCGTGCGCTATCCGGGCCCGACGGCGCATTCGGTCGCGTGGCCACGCGTGTATTCGAGAGCGGCGAGCTTCGTCGCGAGCTCCGCGTTGCCCCGGAGGATCTGTCGAAGGCGCACGAACGCCCGCATGATTTCGATGCTGACCTGCACCGCGCGGGGACTATGCAGGACGCTGGAGAGCATGGCGATGCCCTGCTCGGTAAGGGCGTAAGGGAAGTAGCGCCGGCCGCCCCAGAAACTTGAGGTGCCAGACTGGCGCCTCAAGTTCTCGAACTCGCCCTTGGAAAGCCGAAACATGAAGTCGGCAGGACGCGCTCGATATTCCGCCTTGTCGCGCGCACGAGCGCCTTGGTCTCGACCTTACATCGCTCGAAACTGCAGCGCCTCGGCTATATGGTCGGCTTCCACAGCGTCTGTCCCTGCGAGGTCGGCAATGGTGCGGGCCACTTTACGGATGCGATCGTACCCGCGCGCGCTCAGGGCCAAGCGATCGACGGCCGCCATCAGGACGCGCAGGCCTGCGCGATCCAGCCGGCAGTGGCGGGCCAACAGCGCGGGCGTCAGTTCGGCGTTGGTTCGGAAACCGCCCGAGTACCGCGCGTGCTGCCGCTCGCGGGCCGCCACGACCCGCCTCCGCACGTCGGCCGACGATTCGCCTCGAGAGTCCGCGCCGAGGACGTCGGGTGGCAGGGCTGGCACCTCGACGGTGAGATCGAGCCTGTCGCGCAGAGGCCCGGACAACTTCGACCGATAGAGCGCCACCTGCTGGGGCGTGCAACGGCATTCCCGTCTGGGGTCGCCCGCATAGCCACACGGACACGGATTCATCGCCGCCACGAGCACGAACCGGGCGGGAAAGATTGCCGTCCGCGCGGCGCGCGCAATCGTCACCGAGCCTTCCTCGAGCGGCTGGCGCAGCACTTCCAGCACGTGTCGGTTGAACTCGAGCATCTCATCCAGAAACAGCACGCCGTGATGCGAGAGGCTCACCTCGCCAGGGCGCGGCAGGGTCCCGCCGCCCACCAGCGCCGCGTTCGAGATCGTGTGGTGTGGCGCTCGGAATGGACGCTGGCAGACGAGCCCGCTTCCCGGCGGAAGAAGGCCCGCCACCGAGTGAATGGAGGTGACCTCCAGGGCCTCGTCGAACGTCATCGGCGGCAGGATGCCGGGTACACGCCGTGCCATCATCGTCTTGCCCGCGCCAGGCGGTCCGACGAGCAGGAGGTTGTGACCGCCGGCACAGGCCACTTCGAGGGCCCTTCGGGCGAGCAGCTGCCCGCGCACGTCCGCCAGATCGCGGCACTCGCCGAGCGGCGCCGGCGGCGGGGGAGGCGGCGGGGGCGGCGCGGCGCCGGGATCGTTCAAGGCCGCCACCGCCTCGGCGAGCGACGACACGGCCAGCACCGCCAGACCGGAGACGATGGCGGCTTCGCTCGCGTTCGCACGAGGCAGGAGCGCGCCCGCCGCACCGTCACGGCGCGCGGCGACGGCAATCGGCAGCACGCCACGCGCCGGCTGCACCGCGCCGTCGAGCGAGAGCTCGCCGCAGACGACGATCTCGCCAATCTGTCGGCGCCGCACGACGCCCTGCGCCGCGAGAATGCCGAGAGCGATCGGAAGGTCGAATGCGGCGCCAGCCTTCCGCACGTCGGCCGGCGCGAGGTTCACCGTGATGCGATGCGGCGGAAACTCGAACCCCGAGTTTCTGATCGCGCTCTTCACGCGGTCGCGGCTTTCGCGGACGCTCGCGTCGGGAAGCCCGACCATCGTGAACGACGGGAAGCCGAACGACACGTCGACCTCGACGTGGACCGTACAGGCCTCCACACCGAAGACGGTCGCCGTACGCAGACTAGCCAGCATGATCGCTCTCGTCCGGCTGAAGCCGGACACGACGAAGGAACGGTAGTGTCCGCCTTTGGACGGACCCTTCTGTATCTGCAAGGCGTGCCAGATCGGCGGCCGGTGTGTGTTTTCAACAGGTTACGAGAAAAGCGAGCCTGCCACGGTGCAGATTCTGATCGTCGACACGGATGCGGGCTTTGCACTATTGTTGACGTCCATTCTTGGAGTACCCATGCTCGAAGCGTTCAAGTCCATCACTGGCGGCAAAGGCCGGGACGTCCAGAAGCAGACCGACGAGCTGCAGCTGCTGATCGCGAACGCGCGCGAGGAGCGAAGCGCTATCAGCACCATGCTCACGGCGCTCGCGACCCGCAGCGCCAAGGTAACGCCGCTGGCCAGGCAACTCGAACAGGTGACGGACCGTGCGACGTCGGTCACCGACAAGCTGGACGACATCGCCAAACGGCTTACCTCGCTCGACAGCCGGACGCGCGAGCTCGAGGACGTCGACAAGCGCATCGAGGCGCTGAGGGAGGCGGCCAAGCAGGCTGAGCTCACCACCCAAAAGTCGATTGGCCCGGACGGCGAGCTGCACAAGCACCGGGAGGCTGTCCAGCGCCTGTCCTCGCAGGCCCTTCAGACGCAGGCCGCCCTGGACACGCTCAAGAAGGAGCACTCCGCGCTCGAGGAACTGCGGGTCCATCTGCGCGAGGCGGGAACCGACGTCAAGGCGGCGCTCGGGCAGGCCGGGACGCTCAAGAGCGAGCTCGATCAGATCCGCGCCTCCTCGTCTTCGCTCCAGCAGGATTTTTCGAAGATTCGCGAGACCTCGCGCGAAGCGCGCGAGGACACCACGGCCGCCATGGCGACCGTGAAAGAAGTGGAAAAGAAGCTGGGGCCCCTCGCGCAGCTCCACGAGCTCAGCCAGAGCACCGACGATCGGCTGAGCTCGCTCAACGCCTTGGCCGAGCACGTGTCGCGCAAGACCAAAGCGCTCGAGAGCCAGCAGCAGGCGGTCGAGCACGCTGTGGTCCAGGCCAACCGCGTGAACGAGATGGTCTGGTCCATGGACACCCAGATCGCCAAGTTGCACGATGGCATGAAGCAGGCGGTCAAGGCCGAGGAAACGATCGGGCGCGTCGAGAAGCTTGCCCTCGACGCGAGCGCCCAGCTCGAGGGCGCGATCAAGGCACGGCAGGACGCCGTGCGCGAAACCGCCAAGCTCACCAAGGATGCCGGAGCGCTGCTCGAGACGGCGCGCGCTCAAGTCGACACGCTCGCGATGAGGAAGAAGGAGTTCGAGGCGTTCGACGAGCGCGTGCGCGGGCTGCAGCGGTCGGTTTCCGACGCCGAATCGCGGATGGACGCGTTCGCCGTGAAGGAGAAGAACCTCGTCGCGCTGACGTCGAAGGTCGACGGCCTCGCGAAGCGCTTCGAGGCGATGTTCACGCAGGCCGACGAGCTGACCAAGAAGCACCAATCGCTCGAGACGTTACACGAGCAGATCGGACAGGTCGACGAAGCCGCGAAGAAGGCGGCCTGGCAGATGGACGCCCTGCGCCAGAGCCGGCAGGACCTCGACATCCTTCGCACGGAGGTCCAGGATTTCTACAAATCACACGCCGCGATCGCGACGCTCCGCGACAAGCTGGGCGCCGACCGCCAGGCGCTCGAAGCGTTCGGCGACCGCATGAATACGATGGCGACGCGGGCGCCGGAGCTCGAAGCCAAGATGAACGCCATTCTCGGCCAGATGACGCTGGTCGAAGAGGGCACGCAGAAGGCCACTCGGCTCAACCAGGTCGTGGCCGAGCTCGACGCGCAGATCTCGCGCGTGGCGGCGCGGGCGCCGTTTGTCGAGAAGCTCGAGGCCAGGCTCGACGGCCTGAACGCGACGAGCGGTGAAGTCGACGCGAGGCTGAAGGACCAGCTCGCGCGGCGCGCCGAGCTCGACACGCTCAAAACCGCGTGCGACGGCCTGGCCGAGCAGATGGTCGACGCGCAGCACAAGCTCGAGGCGGTCCGGCAGCTCCAGTCGCGCCTCGTGCCTCTCGTGGCCGAGCTCAACAGCCTCAGGAAGGAGATCGACACCGCCCACAATCGAATCGACGGGATCAAGTACGACGAGGCGACGCTTGCCGAGCAGGAGAAGCGGTTCGCCGAGCTCGTGGTCGCCAGCCGCGTCGTCGCCACGGAAGTCGCCGAGCGTTCACGCCAGATGCAGAGCCTCTCCGAGCAGCTGACGCGAACGACGGCGGTCAAGGACGAGCTGATGGCCGAGCTCGACCGCGTCCAGAGCCGGCAGCGCGAGACGGTGGGCCAGATTCAGGCGTCCGAGGATCAGCTGGCCCGGGCCGAGAAGATGTTCAAGCTGCTCGAGCAACGCCGCGCGCAGGTGGCCTTCGGCGAGAGGAAGCTGGCCGCCGTGGAGACCAGGCTCGCCGAGATCAAGCAGCTCGGCGACGATCTCGAGAAGAGCATCCAGTCGATCTCGAGCCGCGAGCAGCTGATCAAGGCGGTCAAGTCGGAAGTCGACGCCGTTCACGAGGTCAGCGCGCGCAGCAAGGCCGATCTCGCGCACGTCACCGAGCACCGGGGCGACGTCGCCGCCCTCAAGGCCCAGGTCGATCTCCTGTTGTCGCGCATCGCGGAGACCGACGACCGCATTCAGTCGATTGACGCGCGCCGAAAACAGGTCGACGAAGTGCAGACCAAGGCCAACGCCATCGTCCACCTGCTCGACGATGTGCGGATCAATCTCGAGATGCTGGGCGAGCAGAAGGCCGTGGTCGATCATGTCGCGGCGAAGGCCGCCGAGCTCGAGTTCATGCTGCAGGAGGCCCGCAATACGACTCGTACGCTGCAGCACGAGCGAGAGCTGGCCGAGCGCATCGAAGCCAGCATCAAGCAGCTGCGCGCGAGGGCGCCGGGCGTCGACGCGCGGACGGCGTAGGGGTCGTAGGAATTCCGTAGGGCAAAGGGCAGAGGGCCAAGGCAGCAAGCAACGAGCAAGTCGAATGTTCGAGTTCCCCTGTGCTCCGCGGCGGCCAGCCACGCGCGCCAGCCGAAGCGCGTTCGTTCGATCTCTGGCGCCGCTGCTTCTGTCGGCGGCGCTGCTCGCGCAATCGTCCCAGCCCCAGTTCAAGATCGCTGTCGAATACGTCGAAATCGAGGCCCGGGTGTTGGACGAGCACGACCAACCCGTTCGCGGCCTGGCCAGAGATGAGTTTCAGCTGCTCGAAGACGGCGTCGCGCAAGACGTGACGGCGTTTGCCGAGATCGACATTCCGCCTCCCCCGACGCCTCCGCCGCAGGCAGGATCCGCAGCCCTCGTCGAGGCCGTCAGGCCCGACGTGGCGTCGAATGCGCCGAAGGAAGCCAACGGGCGCGTCTACGCGATGGTGTTCGACAGCGACTTCATCAGCCCCAGCCGGATTCCCGAGGTCCGTGTTGGCGGCCATCGCAATCAACCGGGCGGGAAATATCAAGGCGGGCGACACAAGGGACTTGCGCCTGACGCTCGTGCCGCCAACGCTCGAACGCGTCCAGGAGCACGGATTGCGCTGGCTGTCGGCCCGCCGCGACGTGGAGGTGGCCAGGGCGCGTACCGATCGATGACGCGCATTCCTCTGCACGTCCTGCCAGGGAACTACGTGCTGACCGTGGAGGCCCAGAGGCCCGGATCGAACAACGAGCCGGTCCGGCGGGCCATTCCCTTTCGCGTCCACTAAACGACTATCGACTAACGACTAACGACTAACGACTAAGCTGCCTGGCAACTCTTTCGACCTCTCCCCACACGCGGAGTAGATTGCCGCTCCAGATCTTGCCAATCTGTTCTTCCGTGTAGCCGCGGCGCACCAGCTCGAGCGTGACGTTGAAGGTGTCGGCCGCGCTGTTCCATCCGTCGACTCCGCCGCCGCCGTCGAAATCCGACGAGATCCCGACGTGGTCGATGCCCATGAGCTTCACCGCATAGTCGATGTGATCGGCTAAATCGCTCACGGTTGCTCGCCCGGCGGCAGGCCAGCGCGTGTCGATCTCGGCGAGACGCTTGTCGTGCTCGGCTCGCCGCTCGGGCGTGAGCCGCGCCAGCGCCGAGGCTTGAGCGGCGCTGCGCCCTCCGCCTGCGGCTGAAACCGGCGCCGGGGTTGCACGTTCAATCGGACACGGCGGCGTGGCAGGGGCCGTGGCCGCACCCCCGCGCGCGCCCCCGGCCCGCCCAGCGCCCGCCGGCGGATTGAGCCCGAATTGCTGGCGAAGCGCGTTCAAAGCCGGTTCGCGCTCGATCGGGTCGCTCTTGACGAATCCGGACAGCCCCACGATCTGGACTACTCCGCCGTTGGTCTTCATCGCCATCAACATGTCGTCGTCCATGTTGCGGCTCACGTTCGCCAGCTTACGCACCGCCGAATGCGAGGCAATCACAGGCGCCTTCGAGAGGCCGATGGCCTGCATCACGGCGCCCTTCGACGGATGTGAGACGTCGACCATGATGCCGACGCGGTTCAATGCCTCGAGCGCCTGGCGGCCGAGCGGCGAGAGGCCGCCCCATCGCCACTCGTTGGTCGCCTCGCCCGTGTGGGAATCGGCCAGCTGGTTGTGGCCGTTGTGGGCGAGCGACATGTAGCGCCCGCCGCGATCGAAGAACTCCTTCACACGAGTGACGTCGGTGCCCATCGGATACCCGTTCTCGATGCCGATGACCGCCACCTTCTTCCCGCTTTTTGCAATGCGCACGACGTCGGCGGGAGAGAGCGCGAGCTCGATGTCCTTCGGGGCGATCTGCTCGGTCAGCCGGTGAACCGCATCGAACTTCGCGATCGCGGCCTTGTAGGCCCGGTCGTAGCCCGACGGCTGGAACGCGTCGGCCACTTGCGGCGGGTTCGACTGCCCGACGTACACGATCATGAAGGAGACATCCTGCCCGCCCTCCTTCATCTTCGGCAGGTTGACCTGCGTGGTCAGCCGCATCGTGTAGTTGCACGTGGGCGTGAAGTTCGACGGATCGATGTCGTTGTGCGTATCGAGCGTGATCACACGCTCGTGGATCGCGCGCGCCCGCGCGACCAGGTCCTGCTGCGCCTGAGCCGCTGTCTCGGTCGAGTGCACCAAGAAGGCGACGCCGGCTGCCGCCAGAGCGACCCCCGCTGTATACGTGGTTGCGCGCGACATGATGCCTCCGTGTTCCTCTGCCCGGAATTGACCGACGACGAAAGACCGCTGAGCACGCAGAGACCGCAGATCAGCCCATTGTGAACCCTCCGCGAGCTCCTGCGCATAGCGGCCAGGCGCGCACGGCGCGCCTGCGAGGGAGCGGCGCGGGGCGTAGGGGTCCCCGCAAGCGACCGAGCCGGGGTGTGGGGCGGAGCCCCACGTCAGTTGTTCGCGCGCGCCGTATAGATGGTCAGCCGTTCGCCGGCCCGGATCTTGGTGCTCGACATCCCATTCCATCGCTGGAGCGCTGCCACTGTGGTCCTATGGGCCCGGGCGATCGACACGAGCGTGTCGCCGGTCTTGATCCGGTAAGAGGTCTTGACCAACTCGGCATCAGTGGCAGCCGGCCGCCGCGCCACGGCGGGCAGGACGGCGTCAGTCGTTCCAGAGACTCGAGGGGCGCCGGCTGCGCGAGAGGCGGCCGCGCGCGCCGCTGGGCCGGGTGCGGGCCGTTCGGCGCGCGCCGCCATCAGCGCCGTCGTCTCGCGCGGCACGAGCAGCCGCTGGCCCGTGGCCAGGCGCGAGGTCGCCTTCAGGCCGTTCGCTTCCGCAAGATCGGCGCGGCCGACGCGCAGTGTCTTGGCGATCGTCGTCACCGTGTCGCCGCGCTTCACGGTGTAGTAGTTGAGCGTGGCCAGATCGGAAGGCGCCGTCTCCGCGAGGTGCGCGCTCACGAGGAGGGCGGTGCCGGACGGCACTTTGACGGCGTAGTCGGTATCCTTGACCGGTGTCGTCCAGCGCCGGAGCTCTGGGTTGAGCCCCTGAATCACATCAATCGTCGTGCCGGCCCACTCCGCGACGCGACGGAGGTCGACCGGCCCCGGCAGCGTCACCGTGTCGTACACGAGCGCTTCGGCGTCGGCGTCGATCTCGAACCCGTACTGCTGCGGGTTCCTCGCCACGACCATCGCCGCGAGAATCATGGGCACGTATTCGCGCGTTTCCCGCGGTAAGAGTCCGCGCTTCGCCGCGAGCTTCCAGAAGTCTGTCGCTTTGCCGCGCGTCTGGGCACGCTGGACGCGCCCGGGGCCGCCGTTGTACGACGCCAGCGCGAGGTGCCAGTCGCCGTCGAACATCGTGGACAACATCGAGAGGTATTTGGCGGCTGCCATCGTCGACTTTTCAGGATCGGATCGCTCGTCGATGTACCAATCCTGGCGAAGGCCGTTCTCGAGGCCGGTGCCTCGCACGAACTGCCAGACGCCTCTGGCGCGCGCGCGCGAGAGCGCGTTCGGCTTGAACGCGCTCTCGATGAGCGGCACGTAGGCGAGATCGAGCGGCAGGCCTTCGGCGCGGAACACGTTCTGGATCATCGGCAGATACTTCGCGCCGCGCGTCAGCCCTTCCTGAATGAAGTCGCGGAGCCGGCCTTGGAACAGCGCGATGTACGCGAGCACCTTCTGATTGAGCGGAATCGGCACGTCGTGAACGACAGCCCGCAGGTCGGACTCGACGGCCTGTTTCAGCTCCGGCGTGCCCTCAATCGTGGGAGCGATCGTGTCCGACAACGCCAGAAGCTCGTCGATCGAAGCCGGCTCGTCCTCCTTCTCGATCTCGAGGTGCGCCTGGCCGGCCGCGAAATGACCATCGGACGTCGCGATCAGCGCGGGCACGGGATCTTCGGCTGGCGCCTGAGCGACTGGCGGTGCGGGCGCGGTCGCCGTCGATTCGGCGGTGGCAGGCTGCGGGGGCGTCACCGACGGCGTGGTGTCCCGAAGCGTCGAGCGACAGGCCGCCGCCGTCAGCACCAGGAAGAGCAGCGCGCAGGGGAACAGGCGGCGCTCTATTGCCAATCGAACCATCGGGCGCTCCGCGATTGGTCGGCACGGCGCCGGCCGCATCGTAAGTCGCCCCCTGACGGGGGCTCCGGGTTATTCACGCGGAGGGCTGGGGCCCCCGCCCACGTTCCAACGTCACAAAAGCGCTCGGGCCGCGCTCAGGACTACGGCTGAGGTATGGTATCACACGACGGAACGGGACCCCTTCTTAGAGCCCCTGAAGGGAGACGTCGTGAACACACGGTGCTGTTCGCCGAGCTCGCGCGCGGCGGGCGTGACGATGGCGCGTTCGGACAGGACGATCGCTCGACCGGCCCGAAGGGCCTGACGGACGTCCTCTTCGCAGACGAAATCGAGTGCCACCTCCGCGGCCGTGTCCGTCGCGGAGTCGGCGTGAGCGAGTGCGGCGGGACCGCCAGCCGAGCCGGGTGTGAACCCCCTCGCGCCCAGAAACTGGTCGATCCTCTCGGCAAGCGCGCCGGGGGCGATTGCGGTCGTTGCGGCCGCCGGCTGCGCGCGCGGCGCGGGACGGGCCGCGACGGCCGCTTCACGCTCGGATCGCGTGGCCGCCGGGCTGATCTCGTACGCCAGCCGCTTGATGTTCAGGAGGTGCCGCGGCGAAATGTTGTCCGACGTGATGTTCCCGCCGTAGCCGCCGCAGCCGAGCGTCATCGCCGGATCGAGCCCGGTGGTCAGTCCGATGGAGCCGTGGGCGGTCGGTGAATTCACGATGATGCGGAACGCGGGTTTCTTCAGGCCGAACTCGAGAATCACCGCCTCGTCGTTCGAGTGGATGGACATGGTGTGCCCCATCCCGCCGTACCTGAGAATCTGTTTGCAGCGCTCGCACCCTTCACGCCAGTCCTTCACGACGTAGTAGGAGAGGACGGGGCACAGCTTTTCGATCGATAGCGGAAAATCACGGCCAACGCCGTCGAGCGGAGCCAGGAGAACCCGCGTCCCGGCGGGCACCGTGATGCCGCACGTCTCGGCGATGACCGTCGCGGCCTTCCCGACCAGCGCCGGATTCGGCAGCCGCTGCGGCGAGACGAGCACACGCGCCACGGCGTCCATCTCGGCCTTCGACATGAAGTAGCCGCCCTGCGCCTGAAACGTCCTCCTGACGGCGTCGGCAATCGGCTCGTCGACGACCACCGAGTTCTCCGACGAGCAGAGCACGCCGTTGTCGAACGTCTTTCCCGTGACGACGTCGCGAACGGCCTTCGTCACGTCGGCGGTCCGCTCGATGAACGCGGGGGCGTTGCCGGGGCCGACGCCGTACGCGGGCTTGCCGGCCGAGTACGCGGCGCGCACGAGACCCATGCCGCCCGTCGCCAGAATGACGGCGACGTCCCGGTGCTTCATCAGCTCCTGTGTGCCCTCGAGCGTCACCGTCGTCATCCAGGTGACAGCGCCCTCCGGCGCGCCGGCCCGGCGTGCGGCCTCGTCCATCACTTCGGCGACGCGCGTGATGCACCTGACGGCCGCCGGGTGCGGGCTGAGGACGACCGCGCACCGCGCTTTGAGCGAAATCAGAATCTTGTAGATCGCCGTCGACGTCGGATTGGTCGAGGGCACGACCGCGGCGACGACGCCAAAGGGCTCGGCGATCTCGATCACGCGCCGATCCTCGTGGCGCGTGATCACGCCGACGGTTTTCATGGGCCGAATGAAGGCGTACACCTTCTCGGATGAGAAGAGATTCTTCTGAATCTTGTCGGCGACGACGCCGTAACCGGTTTCCTCGACCGCCAGGCGCGCGAAGACCTCGGCCTGCGTCGTGGCGGCGGCGGCCGTGGCGTCGACGATGGCGTCGATCTGCTCCTGGGTGAGCTCGGCGAGCGCGAGCGAGGCCTGCTTCGCGCGTCTGGCGAGTGCGCGCGCTTCGGCAATGGAGGCGAGGTCGCGATCGGTGTGGGCAGGCGCAGAATCAGCCATGATGATGGCTTCTTACCGCCGAGGGCGCAGAGGTCGAAACGGTCTGGTTCTCAGCGTCCTTCGCGTCCTCTGCGGTGAAGAGTACGTCAGACGCCTTTGGGGAGGATCTTCTCGACCTCCGAGTGCGGGCGGGGGATGACATGCACCGAGACGAGCTCGCCGACGCGCCGCGCGGCCGCGGCTCCGGCGTCGGTTGCCGCTTTCACCGCGCCGACGTCGCCGCGCACCATCACGGTCACATAGCCGGCGCCGATATACTCCTTGCCAATGAGGACGACGTTGGCCGCCTTGACCATGGCATCGGCGGCTTCGACCGCTCCGATGAGGCCTTTTGTCTCGACCAGTCCTAACGCTTCCTGCGACATCCCAGTCCCTCCGGCCGCCGCAAACTGTAGCACACACCGCCCCGTGCGGATTGCCTGGTCGACCCAAATCCAGTACGATCGCTCCGCAGCTTCTCCCTACGCGCGACGCGGATCCGTCGAAAGGATCACGATGATTCGACCCTCGCTGTTCAGGCGGCCGCTCGGGGCGGTCGCGGCTTCGATCGCCGCGGTGATCGCCGCGCTCTCGGCAGGCGGCTGCGGGTCCTCCGTGCCGCAGGAGCCTGCCGTGGCCACGCCCAGCGTCACGATCAATCACGACCGGGCCCCGGCCGGGAGCCCCATCGAGATCACCTACAAGTTTGTCGTCGCGAGTGACGCCGCGATCGGTGGAGACTATCGCGTGTTCGTCCACGTGGTCGACGCCGACGAGGAGCGGATGTGGGACGACGACCACGATCCGCCGACGCCGACAAGCCAGTGGAAGCCAGGACAGACGATCGAATACACGCGGACGATCTTCGTCCCCATCTTTCCGTACGTGGGCGACGCGACGATTCAGGTCGGGCTGTACTCGGCGCGGGACGAGCGACGTCTCGCGCTGAATGGCGAGGATGTTGGACTGCGCGCCTACAAGGTGGCCCGGCTGCAACTCCTGCCCCAGACCGAGAACCTCTTCACCGCGTTCAAGGATGGCTGGCACCCGGCCGAGGTCGCGAAGGTCAATGCGGCCGTCGAGTGGCAGTGGACCAGGAAGGAGGCGACGCTCGCCTTCAAGAATCCCAAGAAGGACGCGGTGTTCTATCTCGAGTTGGATAGTCCGGGCGCGGATCTGCACGGCGATCAGCAGGTGCAGGTCATGTTGGGCGGGCAGGCGGTCGATCAGTTCACCCTGACTCCGACCGATAGGATCCTGAGGCGGGTCACGCTGCCGGCCTCGGGCATTGGCACCGCCGAGATGGGGGAGCTGCAGATCATCGTGGACAAGACGTTCATTCCCGCGCAGGTGAGCGGCGGCACGAGCAAGGACCCGCGTGAACTGGGGGTCCGCGTGTTTCAGGCCTTCGTGGACCCCCGGTAGATGCCCTGCTGATGCGTCGCCACGTGCGCACGTGCTCGGCGTCATTGGTGGCCTTGGTGGCGGCCGCCTTGAACGCGGCGCCCGCGCACGCCGAAATCGTGTTCTTTTCCACCGGCCGCAGCCTGTCGGTCAAGGCCCACCGCAGCGACGGGACCTCGCTGGTGCTGTTACTTCGCGCGGGCGGCGAAATGGTGTGCGCCGCCGCCGCGATCGTGCGCATCGAGCCCGACGAGGTGCCCTATCCCGAGGAGTCGCCCCTCGTCTCGGTGTGGTCGCGTCCCTCAGATCCTGACGACGAGGATCGGCTGCCGCTCCGGCCGGCCGCCCTGCTGCAGTCCGATCCCCGGTACGATTCGATCATCGAGCAGGCCTCCGCACGGCACGGCGTGGACGCGACGCTCGTTCGGGCGGTGATTCAGGTCGAGTCGAACTATCAGTACCGGGCCCGATCGCCCAAGGGCGCCAAGGGTTTGATGCAGCTGATGCCGGCCACGGCGCAACAGTACGGTGTGGTGAATCCGTACGATCCGGCGTCGAACATCGAAGCCGGCACCAAGCACCTCAAGGCGCTCCTCGATCGGTTTCCGCTCAGCCTCGCGCTGGCGGCCTACAACGCAGGAGAAGCCGCCATCCAGCGCTTTGGGGGCCTGCCGCCCTTTGCCGAAACGCGCACTTACGTGGACCGAGTCCTGCGGCTCGTCGGCAAGACCTGACGCCTGTTCACGCCAACTGTCGGGACGAGCCAGCTTTTCGCCGCCCTGGGCGGTCTAACCGTTCAGTGACCTGCGGCGAAAGACTGGTATAATTTTTCTGAGCCACGAGACATCTTCTAAAGCCGATGTCAGGCGAATGAGGCAAGTGTTCGGCTTTAGAAGCTGTCTTAGTGCGGCCGCAAAGCGGCGGCCTAGTAGCGAAGATTCGCCGTTCGAGCTCACGGCCCGTTACTCGGCGGTTCAAGGCGAAGCTTCGCTACTGTCCACGCAGACAATCCCTTGCGGACAGACGAGGTCCGTCGGCCGGCCGGGCGGAGGACGCTGAACCGTGGAATTCCGATGCCGCGTGGCTTCGCCGAGCGGCGAGATCTCGGAAGGCATCTACGCAGCCGACAGCGAAGCGCGCCTCCGGCACGAGCTCGAGGAAAAAGGCTTCCTGGTCTTGTCGCTGCGCGGCAAGGGCGCTCTGGCACTGCCGGGATTTGCCAGCGTCCGGCTGGCGAGGCAGGCAAGGGTTCCGACGCTCGAGTTCCTGGTCTTCAACCAGGAATTGGCCACGCTGCTCAAAGCGGGGATGCCGCTCGTGCAGTCGCTGGATCTGCTGAAGCGCCGCGTCGCGTCGCCGGCCTTCAAGCATGTGCTGGACGACGTGCACGACAAGGTGCGATCGGGCACCGCACTGTCCGATGCGTTTGCGGCGCACGGCGCGTTGTTTCCGAGCGTCTACACGGCATCGCTGCTGGCCGGCGAGCGCAGCGGCAGCCTCGACACGGTGCTCCGGCGGTTCGTCGAGTACACGAAGATCATCGCGACGGTCAAGCGAAAGACGGTGTCGGCGCTGGTGTACCCGGCCATTCTGGTGTCGCTCGCGCTCGTGCTGGTTGGGATCATCGTGTTGAAAGTGGTGCCGGCGTTCTCGGATTTCTACGGGAGCTTCGACGCCGAGCTGCCGCTCATCACGCGCGTGATCGTCGGCGTGTCCGCGATCCTGCGCGACCAATTCTTCTTTGTCGCGGCGGGTGTCGTGGCGACCGTGGCCGCGGTGGTGGTGTGGCTGCAGCAGGCGGGGCAGAAGGCCCGGTTCGATCGGTGGATTCTGCGGGTGCCGATGCTCGGCGATATCGCCACCAAGTTCGCGACGTCGCAGATGGCGCGCACGCTGGCGACGCTGCTCGGCGGCGGCCTGCCGCTCGTGAACGCCCTCGACATTTCGGTCAAGTCGATCGGCAACCGGTTCGTGGCCGGGGAGCTGGAGGTGGTGGCCTCGCGCGTCAGGGAAGGCGAGTCGTTTGCCGGCGCGCTCGAACGCCGCCGTGTCTTCCCGGAAGTCGCCGTGAAGATGGCCGAAGTCGGCGAGTCCACCGGCGCGCTGCAGGACATGCTGAACACGGTCGCGGATTTCTACGACGAAGAGATCTCGACGAGCATGGAACGGTTCGTGACGCTCGTCGAGCCGACGCTGCTCGTGATGATGGGCATCGTCATCGCCGGCCTGCTGCTGGCGCTGTACATGCCTCTGTTCCAGCTGAGCTCGGTGCTTTCGCAATAAGAACCAGGAATTTGAGGAATTGAGGAGTTGAGGATTTGAGGATTTTGCGAAGAGTTGAGGAGTTGAGGATTGGCTGACACTCAGACGGAGCTTCTTGCGACCTCCGAGATTGGGGCGGGCAGCGAGAGTGACCGCGGCGCCGAGCTCGAACATGCGCGCCGGCTGGCGGAGCGCTACCGGCTCGAATTCGTGGACATGGACACGTTCCGGATCGACCAGGAGCTGTTTCGGACCATCCCGGCCGACTTGATGCTCCGGTACGGATTCGTGCCGTACCGGCGCGAGGGGAAGGTGCTGGCGATTGTCGTGTCGGACCCGTCCGATCTGCCGATGATCGACGAGCTGGCCGTGCTGCTGGCGACGCCCATCAAGGTGGCCGTCGGGCCGCGGTCGTCGATTGAATCGATCCTCAAGAAGAGCGAGAGCTCCACGCGCGTCCTCGAGGAAGCGACCGAGAGCTTCAAGCTTCAGCTGCTCAAGGAGGAGGACAACGGCGACGAGAGCCTCACCGTCGAGCGGCTCACGAGCGACATCAGCCCGGTCATCCGTCTGATCGACTCGACGATCTACACCGCCATCCAGCGGCGGGCGAGCGACATCCACATCGAAACGGGCGACGACGCGGTGCACGTCAAGTACCGGATTGACGGCGTGCTGCAGCCGGCGATGCGGCCGATCGCGAAGCAGTTTCACAGCTCGATCATCTCGCGCATCAAGGTCATGGCCGAGCTCGACATCGCCGAGAAGCGCGTGCCGCAGGACGGCCGCTTCAGGCTCCGGATGCCCGGCAAGACGATCGACTTCCGCGTGTCGATCATGCCGAGCGTCCACGGCGAGGACGCCGTCATCCGCATCCTCGACAAGGAGTCGATCAGCGAACAATTCACGGAGCTGAGGCTCGACATCCTCGGGTTCCCGGACTCAGAGCTCAAGCGGTTCCGCAAGTACATCGCCGAGCCGTACGGCATGGTGCTGGTGACCGGTCCGACGGGCAGCGGCAAGACCACGACGCTGTACGCGGCGCTCTCGGAAATCAAGTCGGTCGAAGATAAGATCATCACCATCGAAGATCCGGTCGAATACCAGCTCACGGGCATTACCCAGATTCCCATCAACGAGAAGAAGGGCCTGACGTTCGCGCGCGGTCTGCGTTCGATCCTGCGCCACGACCCCGACAAAATCATGGTCGGTGAGATCCGAGACAACGAGACCGCGCAGATCGCGATCAACTCGGCGCTCACCGGCCACCTCGTGTTCACCACGGTCCACGCCAACAACGTGCTCGACGTGCTCGGCCGTTTCCTCAACATGGGGGTCGAGGCGTATCAGTTCGTGTCGGCGCTCAACTGTGTGCTGGCGCAGCGTCTGGTGCGTGTCATCTGCGCGCACTGCAAGCGGCCGATGAAGGTGTCGCGCCAGCTCCTCGAGGAGTCGGGTCTCGATCTGTCCCTCGGCACGACACACACCTTCTACGAAGGCGTCGGCTGCATCGAGTGCAACGGCACGGGGTACAAGGGCCGCATGGCGATCTGCGAGCTTCTGGACCTGACCGATCGCATCCGCGAAATGATTCTCGAGAAGCGGCCGACCTCCGAGATCAAGAAGGCCGCCCGCGACGATGGCATGCGGTTTCTGCGCGAGGGGGCGGTCGAGCGCGTGCTCGAGGGCACCACGACCCTTCGCGAAATCAACAAGGTGACGTTCGTCGAATGAGTATCTTTGCCGACTGGCTGTTGCTCCGGCACGCACCGCCGCCCCGTGCAGCGGTCGAGCTGGCCGCGCGCCACGTCTCGGCGGCGACCCTCGAGCTGCGCGGCGGGCGTCCGTCGGTGGCCGCTCACGCCATCGAGGCGCTTCCCGACGGCGCGCTGGTGCCGAGTCTGACCGCGCCGAACATCCACGACACAGCCGCAGTGGCCGCCGCGGTCGGCCGGGTGCTCGAGCGTGTCGGCCGCCCTCGGCGCATCGGTCTGGTGATTCCCGATCCGGTCGCAAAGATCTCGCTGGTCCGCTTCGAGCAGGTGCCGCCACGGGCGCAGGACCTCGACCAGTTGATTCGCTGGCAGGTGCGGAAGGCGGCCCCCTTTCCGATCGAGGAGGCGCAGATCAGCTACGTGCCAGGGCTCCGCACCAGCGACGGCCACGAGTTCGTGGTGACGCTCGCGAAGCGCAACATCCTCCAGGAGTACGAAGCCGTCTGCGCGTCCGCGGGCACCCACGCGGGATTGGTCGACATTTCGAGCTTCAACGTGATCAATGCGGCCCTCGCGGGAGCCGGGGCGCCCTCGGCCGACTGGCTCCTGGTGAACGTGGCGTGGGACTACGCGTCAATTGCGATCCTGCGAGGCGGCGACCTGATGTTCTTCAGGAGCCGCGTCGCCGACACCGAGGGGACGCTGGCCGACCTCGTGCACCAGACGGCGATGTATTACGAAGACCGCCTGAAGGGCTCAGGTCTCGGCCGGGTGCTGCTCTCGGGCGCGTCGGCCACCGGGTCGACGCAGGCGTCAGACGTCGATCAAGTGCGCCGCAGCCTCGAGGAGCGCCTGGGCACGCCGGTCGAAACGGTGGACGCGAGCCGAGCGGCGACCCTGACCGATCGCATCGCGGCGGCGCCGGCGTTTCTCGACACGCTCGCGCCGCTCGTCGGCTTGCTGGTGAGAGACAACAAGGTCGCGCTCGGCTAAATGATTCACACCAACCTCTCCACGCGGCCCTTCTACAACGAGCGCGCGGTTCGGGTGTGGCTGTCGGCGCTGGCCGTCATCGTCGTGGTCGCCACGGCGTTCAACGTCACGCGGCTCCTGCGGTATTCGCGAAGCGACACCGAGCTCGCCTCGCAGGCGTCGCGCGACGAGACACGGACAACGGAGATCAGGACGGCCGCCGGCGCGCTCCTTGCGGGTGTCGACCCGACGCAAGTCAAAGCCGCGTCGCTCGAAGCCCGCCTGGCCAACGACCTGATCGACCGGCGCACGTTCTCGTGGACGGAGTTGTTCAATCGCTTCGAGACCACGCTGCCCGACGAGGTTCGCATCACCTCGGTCCGGCCGCGGGTCGAGGAGGATCGCCGGATCATCCTCACGATCACCGTCCTTGCCCGGAGCGTCGACGACGTCGATCAGTTCTTCCAACGCCTCGACGAGACCGGCGCGTTCGATGGTCTGCTCTCCCGCGAGGAGCGTGTGAACGAGCAGGGACAGCTCGAGGCGTCGCTCGAAACGATGTACGTGCCGAAACCCGCGCCGGCCGCGGAGCCCGCGGCCGTGTCTCGGCCTGCGCCGGCGG